>Ga0209211_10009775_pt1 | contig 12697 bp, 8 predicted proteins | sample RifGroA2_FD_183992 | JGI IMG/M metagenome (GOLD analysis project Ga0209211, IMG submission 183992) | Groundwater microbial communities from Rifle, Colorado, USA - Groundwater A2 (SPAdes) (version 2) | ecosystem: Environmental > Aquatic > Deep subsurface > Groundwater | place: Rifle, Colorado... | reverse complement strand
CCGCGAGCGCTGAAGCGAAGACCGAAGCCGTTTCAATTGCTCACGGAACCGCGTCAAATATTGCGTGCGCGGCTTATAGAGCAACGACAGCAGCATATTGCAGCATGCTTAAGTTAGTGCCATTGGATTCGGAGGCCATTTGAGAAAGGTTGTGGAATTACAGCGCGTCGTACGCCGCGTCGGCATCGTTATCCCAGATGGCGGCGAAGCTGGCTACGGAAGTTTGAGTTGCGGCCTGCACCAGTGCGCGGTCATTCTCACGGCTACGCAAAAAATCCACGAAGTCGGCCACTTCTGCGAGGCGCGTCGGCGGCAGTTGCAGGATTTTTTCGATCAACAAATGTTCACTGGTGTTCATGGCTACCTCTCGGAGGGGACGGGTACGATGGATTATACGGAAAGCAGGCGGTTGTACAAAATCAGCGGCGCAGGTTGGGCTGAAAATAATTCACTCTGACCCTTGGAATGTCGTTGGACGGCTATGCCACAAAGAGATTGAAAATAAACACATGAACACGTACCTGTCGGCCTTCATCCTCGCGAGATGTCATATCGAACTGCCACTCGCCATGCCCTTCGGTGTCCCGGATGCGCTTGAATAGCGGATGAGCCTGGAAGACACCAGGAACGCTTTCAAGTATTCCGCTGAACTTTGCATTGTGCTTGTTGAACACAACGATGGCAGCTTTACAGTCGCGCCAAGTTAAGTACCCAAGAAGCTGGTCAATAGCTTGGGACAACTCCTTCTGCCCCTTCCATATTTTGCACTCGGCGACGAACGCGGCTCTATTGTCATCTTCGATGCGAATGTCCGTCTTACCCTTTCGTCGAAACGCCTCCGCAGCAGCGTCGCCTTGATAGTGACCGTTCAGATGCGCGAGTAAAATATCTCTCAGCTCTTCCTCGTCGTGGACTGCGAAGGTCTTCGGTGTTGTCTCGAAAGTTCTACCCTCATGCCGGATCACCGACAAGATGTGCGAATAGTCCTCTTCTGTAATTCCGGGCTCGGGCTTGTATCCGGATTTGGGCGGTGGTGGCAACGGACGGACAAGCTTCCTGGCAATCTTCACTGGCGCAAACGCTGGCACCCCTTCTTTGCGCTTCAAGGGGATGCCCATGATGTCCTTTAAGCCTTCGTGTTTCTGTATGCGGTCCCGCCTTGCGCTAACCGCGGCAAGAACTCGTGGGCGTAGACCAGCGTTGAAGCCCTCGATTTGCTGTTTTTGTGACTGAAGGTAGAAACGGATCGTTTTCAACTCTTCATCTAAGCGTGATTTGAATCGCTCTGGCGCCTCGTCTGTTGGTTGCGCCATATCAAGCTGAACGTGACCAGTATTCTCTCCGCGCGAACCAACTACCTTGGCGTGCGGGAAAACCGATTGCCACTGATTCGGCCTCAGCTTCCACAAGGACGAGTCACCAGTGAAAGGGATCGACACAGATACTGCGACGCCAGACACAAAGATCTGCCCACGGTCACCAAATGGGTTTCTGTCTTGCCGGCCGCTAACGTCGATCTTCGTTTCACGCTGCTCCATCTCTGCGCGATCCTCATAGATCACTAGCGGCTCTACCGTCATCGTAGACAAAATATGGTCGACGACCTCTTCAGGCTGTGCGTTCATAAACTGATCGCGAGGAATGGCATCAACCTTTGCAGCGATCGAGCCCTGATGAACTCTCAGCGTGGCATCAAGATCACCTTCACAAAATAAGCAGTCTTCCCTTCCCATCGACATTAGCCTCCAGTTGCCATCCAGCGTTTGAATAAGGGGCATGCTTTAGCGCGTCCCACTTGAATGAGGCCAGCATCACAATGTCTAAGCCGTCCCGCCCACAGTCAACCCGTCTATCCTTACCGTAGGCTGCCCCACGCCGACCGGCACGCTCTGGCCTTCCTTGCCGCAGGTGCCGACGCCGGGATCGAGCGCCATGTCGTTACCGATCATCGAGATGCGCGTCAGCACGTCGGGGCCGTTGCCGATCAGCGTCGCGCCTTTGACCGGGTGGGTGATCTTGCCGTCCTCGATCAGGTAGGCCTCTGCGGTGGAGAACACGAATTTGCCGCTGGTGATGTCCACCTGGCCGCCGCCGAAATTCACCGCGTACAGGCCGTGCTGCACCGAGGCGATGATCTCCTGCGGGTCCTTGTCGCCGTTGAGCATGTAGGTGTTGGTCATGCGCGGCATCGGCAGGTGCGCGTAGGATTCGCGGCGTGCGTTGCCTGTTGTAGCCACGCCCATCAACCGCGCATTCAGGCTGTCCTGCAAATAGCCTCTGAGGATGCCGTTCTCGATCAGCGTGGTGCATTGTGCGGGATTGCCTTCATCATCCATCTGCAACGAGCCGCGCCGCCGTGCCAGCGTGCCGTCGTCCACCACGGTCACGCCGGGCGCCGCGACGCGCTCGCCGACGCGGCCGGAGAACGCCGAGCTGCCCTTGCGGTTGAAGTCGCCTTCCAGGCCGTGGCCGATCGCTTCGTGCAGCAAAATGCCCGGCCAGCCGTTACCCAGCACCACGGTCATATTGCCTGCCGGAGCGGGCGAGGCATCGAGGTTGGTCACGGCCTGATGCACCGCCTGCGCGGCATAACGGCGCAACATTTCATCGTCGAAATAGCCGTAATCGAAACGTCCGCCGCCGCCTGCCGAGCCTTGCTCGCGGCGGCCGTTGCTCTCGATGATGACTTGCAACGACAGGCGCACCAGCGGGCGGATGTCGGCATTCAGCAAACCGTCGCTGCGCGCCACCATCACCACTTCATATTCGCCCGCCAGCCCCGCCATCACCTGTACCACGCGCGGGTCGAGCGCGCGCGCGTAGCCTTCGAGCCGCTCCAGCAACGCGACCTTGTCGGCATCCTTGAGGCTGGCGATCGGGTCGTGCGGCAGATAAATTTCGCGCCGCGAACCGTGGTACAGCATCGGCACGGTCTGCGTGCCGCCTTGTTTGGCGATGGCGCGTGTAGCCTGTGCCGCGCTTTCCAGCGCGTTCATGCTGATGTCGTCGGAATAGGCGAAGGCGGTCTTCTCGCCGCTCACCGCACGCACCCCGACCCCTTGGTCGATGTTGAAGCTGCCGGATTTGACGATCCCCTCCTCCAGCGACCAGCTCTCGGCGCGGCTGTACTGGAAATACAGGTCGGCGTAATCGAGGCGGTGCGCCAGCATGCTGGCGAACACCTGCTCAATGTGACGCGTCTCGATGGCATAGGGCGTCAGCAGCGATTGCTGCGCAGTGGCGAATAACGTGTCGAAGGGTTGTATGGGAGTCATTGTCAAAATTTCGTGTTGATCCGGGTTTGAAGATGGGAAGGGATAAGGGGTAAGGGAGAAGGGTAAAAACAGCGGTAACCTCCGCCTTTACCCTTGAGCGGCAAAGCCGCGACCCCTTCTCCCTTCCCCCTTCCCCCTAAAATAAGACGCGGTGTGTCAGTGCTGGCAGGCTGGCGCGCAGGCTGGCCTGATAAGACGAATTCACTTCGGCAAGCACCACGCCCGAGCCGCGCGGCAGCCTGTCCAGCACCCGCCCCCACGGGCCGACGATCATGCTGTTGCCGTGCGTCTCGCGCCCGTTGACGTGATAGCCGCCTTGCGCGGCGGCGATGACATACGCCAGATTTTCCACGGCGCGGGCGCGCACCAGCACTTCCCAGTGCATCTTGCCGGTGGTCTCGGTGAACGCGGCGGGCAGCACGATGATGTCCACCTCTTTCATCGCGCGGAACAGCTCGGGGAAGCGCAGGTCATAGCAGACCGCCAGCCCGATGCGCCCGAACGGGCTATCCACCACCACGACCTGATTGCCCGGCTCGATGGTTTTGGCTTCGTCATAACGCTCATTGCCCAGCTCCAGACTGAACAGATGGATTTTGTCGTAGCGCGCCACTTGCTCGCCCTGCTCGTCGAATACCAGGCAGCTGTTCAGCACCTTGCCCGGCGCGCTGGCCACCAGCGGGATCGAGCCGCCTACCAGCCATATCCCGTGCTGGCGTGCGGTTTCGCTGAGGAACGACTGGATTGGCCCCTGCCCCGGTTGCTCGCGTATCGCAATCTTGTCCTGCTCGGCCATGCCCATGATGGCGAAGAATTCCGGCAGCACCACCAGGCGCGCGCCCTGTTCGGCGGCTTTGGCGATGAGGCGGCGCGCCTCGTTCAAATTACCCGTAATGTTCGGGCCGGAAGCCATCTGGATGGCGGCCACTTTGAATGCGTTGGCTCGTGGTGTGGTAGTTCCTTGCGGCATGAATTGCTTTCTATTTACTCTGATTGTTTGTCTTGGCTGGCACTTCGCCGACCTTGATCACCTTCGGATCGCTCCAGGTGCCGCTGACATTGTATTCAAACGACACCAACTTATCGAGCGGATTGCCTAATACTTTGTTGACGATGAGCGAGCCGATACCCACCACCGGGCCGGCGGCAAAAGCGCCGAGCAGCGACATGCTATCGCCCAGCGTCGGCAGAATCCTCACGCGCAAATTCTGGGTTTCGCTGTTCAAATCGACACTGCCTTTCATGGTCACTTTGGCGGAGGATCCGTCGATGTGAAAATCCTGCGTATCCATCACACCGTGCCTGATCGTGGCATTGCCGTTGATATTGTCGAACTGAAAACCGTCGCTGAACACGTCGGTGAAATCCAGCGTGATGCGTTTGGGCAATGCCTGCAGGCTGAGAATGCCGAGCAATTTGCCGATACCCGGATCCATTTTGAGGAATTGCCCCTTGCTGGTATCCAGTTTGAGCGATCCGTCCAGCGTGGCATAGTTGAATTCGCCGGGATTGCCGGCCCATGACAAATTCGCCGCCAGCTTTCCGCTGCCGCCCTTGACGGTGCCGGGATAACCGGAGCGCGCCAGGATTTTCCCGGCATCGCTGATTTGCAGCAGCAGATCGACCTGGGTTTTCATGCCCGCCTCCGACACGTTACTGGCACAGCCAGCCGATTGCGGGAGGAGGCGGGGGGGCGGCATTCCCGCACCGGACGCTTGCGCGCACCGTGTCATGCCGTCCGCCTGCCCACCGCGCCAAACCCCATCCCCGACCAGGCTGCCGTCCGGGTTGACGATATTCAACCGGCGCAACCGCCAGTCATCGCCGTCGGGATGCCCCACCAGTTCCAGCCGCCCGACCTGTTTGCCGCCCATCTGCAAATTCTCGATCGCAATTTGCAGCGCGGGCAGGCTGCCGGGCGACACCGATGCGGGCTGAACGGGTCGAACGGGACCAGTAGCCGCGCGGTCATCGCCGCTCCACAGCAGGTTCTGCAACCGCGCCGTCAATTTACCTTCCCCGCGCGGCTGCCACTCCACCTCGCCGTTCAGCGCACTGCTGGATAACCGCGCTAACAATCCGTCGCCGCGCTTGCCGGCATCGATATTCAGGCCATCGATATGCATCCCGAATCCGCTCACCCTGCCGATCACGAGATCAGCACCGGCAATGGGCACGCCGCCATCCATGCTGCCGGCCGCGCCAAGCAGATCGCCCCAACCCTGCAAGGACAGCTCCGGCAGGCTGCCGCTCAGCCATATGCCGCCCCGGCTTCGCGGAGTTCCCCCGACGGCTTCCGCGCCCAGGAGCTGCTCTTGCAGCCTCCGGGTGCCCGAACGCTTGCCCTGATTGCCGGAAATATTTTCTCCGCCGAAATTGCCCTGTGATCCAAAATTAATGGTGCCGCGCCTGATGACCATTGCGCCGTTCTCCTCGCGCCGCACCAATCGCGCGCTAAGCAGCTTGCCCAATTGCGCGATAATGACGTCCTGTCCGTCGGTGACATTCTTCTTCTCCAGGCGCAACGGCATCGCTTCATTGGCGCGCTTGGTGAAGGGTTGCGGCAGCGTGGAACCAAGTCCCTGCAGATTGGAATTGATGGTTAACTGCGCAGATTTTTTCTGCACGGCAATGTCGGCATCCCATGTCGCGCCGCCTGACAAATAATTCAACAGCGGATGCGGATTGATCTTGCGCAGTGCATCGAGGTTGCTGCGTCCTTTCACGGTGGCATGCACCACGCCGCCTGCGGCGGTCTGCACATCGATGCTGGCCGCCCCGCCCAGTATTTCCGCCGATACCCCGCTGGCCTGCATCCCCGATTCGGTGAACGACAGCTCGCCGCGCGTGTTGCGCAACAGCGGCACCCCTTCACCCAAATCAATGTCGTTATCCTGTACGCGCAAGGCTCCCGTCACTTTTACCGGTTTGTCGCCCAACAACGGAACATGCACAAACAGATCCAGGTGCCCGTTACCCTTGGCGCTCATCCCGTCGGTAAAGCCATCTATGTAGCCGCGTACCGGGCTCTGCTGGATGTATTGCAGAAAGGTATTGCTCGGGCCAGCCGCATTTCCCATTATTTCCAGCGGCAGATCATCGCTCAGCAAATCCGCGATGGTGACGGTGATGTTCTGCAAATGCGCATCCAGGATGGTTGCAGACGGCGACTTCACTTCCAGCTTGTTGCCGCGTATCCAGAATTCGCCCGCAATGTTTTCAATGCGCGGCCAATCCTTGTCGAATTCCACCACGACATCCCGCGCATGCCCGCCGATTTCGAGCAGCGCATCTTCAGTGCCGTCCAAAGGAAAATCGCTCAGGTTGCCCTTGACGCGCACGCGAAAATCCTCGGTATGTCCCGCCAGCATCGCGCCGTTGAGCCAATCGTTGTCCTCCTTGTCCAGCGCGATCAGCGGGGTGTAGCGGGCGGCGCGCCTGACATCGCCGCGCGTCAGGCTGACGGTCAGGTCCAGCACCCCCAGAGTACCTGCCTTGGTCTGATAACTTCCATACAGGTTACCCGCCAAGTCGTCGTTGGCGACGGCAACGTTGTCGACGTTGATCAACAACTCTCCGCGTTTGCGCTGCCAGCCGGCCTGCCCAGTCAAAGCGGTAAAAAACAATGGTTCGCGCATCACCCCCGGCACATCCACAATCAGACGGCGGGAATTGATATTCAGCCTGCCGCCCGCATCGCTGCCATCCACATCCGCCGACAAGCCGGAAAAGCCGGGCAGTGCGCCAACCTGACGCAGCGCAAGGTTTTCGAACTTCCCTTTTATTTTGTAGCTCTGGATTTTGTAATTCAGAGTTTCGTGGCTATCCGATTTTTCAAATGTGCCCTGCCATTGCGCATTCAGGTTGGACACTCTTCCTCTTGGCGCATACGCATCCAGCTTGGCGCGCAAACCTGCTTCCAGCGGCAGAAAATTAGCCAGACTGGTGAGACTTTCCAATTGCAGCAGATTGGCGCGTAGCTCGCTGGCTGTAGCTTCCCCCTTGGCTGCGGTGCGAAAATAAAAATCCGTCGGTTGCAACTCGATACCGTTTTGCATTCGCAGCGCCAAATGCCTGGTGGAAACTTCCATGCCGCCCGCCACTTCTTTCCATGCGGCGCGGCCGCGCAAATCGAGCAATCTCATTTCCGACACATCCTCGGCCAGCCTGGTCACCACATCGCGCAAGCCCAGATCGGCGGTGATCCCTGTCACCTTGCCTGCTTCAATATCCAGCCAGCCGCGCAGCGCGCCGCGGCCCTGGCTGAATTCGCCGGGCAAATCCAGCCAGGGCCGCCAGGCCGTCACATTGGTGTAATCAAGCTGGGTAAACAGCTGGCCGCGCCAGGCGCCCAAGTCATCAAAACTTGCCCCGTAAAAATCGCCGCGCACATCCAGCGGGGTCGCCAGTTCGGCAGGCGGTACGGCGCGCAACGCAAAGCGGTGATGGCTGAACAGGTTTTCGATGCGCAAATTGACCCGTTGCAGCACCAGCGGCGGCGCATCGCGCTGTTCATCCACCCAGACAATGAGCGCGTCGCGTGCCACCATGCGCGACTGGCGCAGCAGCCAGTCGGCCAGATCGTTACCGCCGCCCTGTTTGGAGAGCGCCACGCCGCCGATAAAAACTTTCCCTTGCGCATCGCGGCGTATCAGCAACTCCGGCCTGTCGATTTCCAGGCTGGCCAGCCGCAGTTCTGCGGTAAACAGCGACATCCACGATACGCTGCCGTCAATGCGGGGCAGCACCAGTGCCGGTTGCCGCTGCTCGTTCAGGATATGCACTTCGGTAAAGCTCAGACGCGGCCGGAAGCCCTGCCAATCGCCTTCGATCTTGCCGATGGTGACCGGGTTACCGATCGCGCCCGCCAAAGAAGCGGTGATCCGGTCGTGGTACTGCTCGACATTCGGCAACAGCCAATAGCGCAACATGAGAATCGACAGCGCCATCAGCACGGCCATCACCGCCGACGCGACGATTGTCAGTCGCGTCAGCCAGTTCAGGCTATGCCAGAGCAGGCGAATGGGAAGATATCTCAACATGAATAAATAAAGAAAGCGCCATCGCGCCGGAATATGTAACTAGGATTTATAATCAAAAAAGCAATGTGCATTCTAACTTGAAGCCCCACCTATGAATACTGCAAACTCGTTTCCTGTGATATGGGAATTCTCGCACGTAGGAGCGCAATTCATTGCGCGATTGCAATCAGTGAATTAATCGCGCAATAAATTGCGCTCCTACGACCCTACCTATGAATACCGCAATAGACTCACAGCCCACAACCTTCGATGGCCTGCTGCAAAAGATGCAGCGCTGCAGCCGTTATGCCAGGCATGTACTGGAAGCAGACCCGTCGCTGCTGAATTGGTTGCAGGGAAATTACACCACGCCGTGCGACCGCGCGGAAATGCAGGCTTTGTTGCAGCAGTGCGGCCTCAGCCCCGACGACGAAACCGGCTTGACGCGTGCCGTGCGCAAGCTGCGCAAGCAGGTGATGGTCAAGCTGATCCTGCGCGACCTCAACGGCTTGTGCGATCTTGACGAAGTGATGCAGGCGATGACCGCGCTGGCAGAAGTGTGCGTACAGCGGGCGCAGGCCTGTTTGATGCAGTCCTTGCAAGCGCAATTCGGCACCCCGCTGGACGAAACCAGCGCAACGCCGCAGCCCTTGCTGGTCATCGGCATGGGCAAACTGGGCGGCGGCGAACTGAATGTTTCGTCCGACATCGATTTGATTTTCGTTTATCCGGAAGACGGCGAAACGGATGGATCGCGCAAGCTGAGCAACCATGAGTTCTTCACCCGGCTGGGCCGCCGCCTGATCAACCTGATCAACGAACCGACCGGCGACGGCTATGTGTTCCGCGTGGACATGCGGCTGCGCCCCTACGGCGACAGCGGCCCGCTGGTGATGAGCTTCGCCGCGCTGGAGGAATACCTGGTCAGTCAGGGGCGCGAATGGGAACGCTATGCCTGGATCAAGGCGCGCGTCGTTTCCCCGGCGGACTGCCCGCAAACCGCCGAACTGATGCGGCTCACACAACCGTTCGTGTTCCGCAAATACCTCGATTTCGGCGCGATCGATTCGATGCGCAAGCTGCACGCGCAAATCCGCCAGGAAGTGCAGCGCCGCGACCGGCTCAACAACATCAAGCTCGGTCCGGGCGGCATCCGCGAGATCGAATTCACCGCGCAGGTGTTCCAGTTGATACGTGGCGGGCGCGACGCCCAGTTGCGCATCCGCCCCACCCAGGCGGCGTTGCAGCAGCTCGCAAAAAACGGCCAGCTGCCCGCACCGGTCGTCGCCGATCTGGATGTGGCCTATGTGTTTTTGCGCAACCTCGAGCACCGCCTGCAATATCTCGACGACCAGCAAACCCAGGAATTGCCGGAAAAAACCGAAGACCGGGGAATCATCGCCGACGCCATGGGCTACGCGGATTACGCCACGCTGCTGGACGAGCTCAATCGCCATCGCGCACTGGTCAACCAGCAATTCGAGCAGATTTTCGGCGCGCCCGAGGAAGGGCAGGACGACGAGCAATTCTGGCATGAAGGCATCAGCGCCGAAGCATTGCTTGCCCGCCTTGAAAAGCTCGGCTACCGCGCCGCAAACGACAGCGCACAGCACCTGTTGCAACTGCAAGCCGGCAACCGCTACCGGCAATTGCCCGAACTCAGCAGGCAGCGGCTGGACAAGCTGATCCCGCAATTCATCGGCCTGTGCGCGCTGCAAGCCAATCCGGACGAAACGCTGTCCAGATTGCTCGCCCTGCTGGAAGGCATCAGCCGCCGCGCCTCCTACCTCGCCTTCCTCGCCGAATATCCGCAGGCCATGCAGCGCTTGACCCGGATGATTGCCGCCAGCAGCTGGGCGGGCGAGTACATGGCCCAACACCCGGCGCTGCTCGACGAATTGCTGGATGCGCGCGAGATGTACCAGCCGCCCCAATGGCAGCAGATCGACCGCAACTTGCAAGGCCGCCTGGACGATTGCGCCGGAGATGCCGAACGGCAACTGGATGTGTTGCGCCTGGTCCAGCAGGAACAGACCTTCCAGTTGTTGGCGATGGATTTGCAAGGCCTGTTGCCGCTGGAAAAACTCAGCGACCACCTGAGCGACCTGGCCGATTTGCTGCTGCGCCATGTGCTGAAGTTGAGCTGGGCGACCGCGCGCAAGCGGCATCGCGACGAACCGAGATTCGCCATCATCGCGTACGGCAAATTGGGCGGCAAGGAACTGAGCTACGCCTCCGACCTCGACCTGATCTTCCTCTACGATGACGACCACCCCGATGCGCAGGAGAACTACGCGCGGCTGGGGCAGCGCATCAACACCATGCTGAGCAGTTACACCTCTTCCGGCCGCCTGTACGAAACCGATCTGCGCCTGCGCCCGAACGGCGCGAGCGGCTTGCTGGTCAGCTCGATCACGGCGTTTGCCGAATACCAGCAGAAACAAGCCTGGGTATGGGAGCACCAGGCTCTGACGCGTGCCCGTTTCAGCGCGGGGGATGCAGAGATTGGCTCCGCCTTCGAAGACATCCGCAAACAAGTGCTGTGCCAGCCGCGCGACCTGTCTATCTTACGCAAGGAAATCCTGGCGATGCGCCAGAAAATGCTCGACGGCCACCCCAATGACACCGACCTGTTCGACATCAAGCACGACCGGGGCGGCATGGTGGACATCGAGTTCATGGTGCAATACCTGGTGCTCGCCTACGCCCATCAACACCCGCAACTGACCGCCAATATCGGCAACCTGGCGTTGCTCAAGCTGGCGGGCGAACTCGGCCTGATTCCCGCCAGCCTCGTCGAGCAGACCCGCACGCTGTACCGCACGTTGCGCCAAACGCAGCACCGCATCCGGCTTAACAGCCAGTTGCCGTGCCGCGTTGAACACGGCCAGATCGAAGTTGCCGCATGCAGGGAGTTGTGGGAGGTGATTTTTGAAAATAATCAGGGAGTCCTATCCGAATTACCGGCAAAAAATAAGGCCGATTAACCGGATAATTTAACCAAGCTTCTTCATAAACCGGCCAGAAAACGCTAGAATTCGCGCTTTGCAACCGACTCATCAAAGGAAACTCCATTATGTCGATGTCCGACCGCGACGGCTTTATCTGGTATGACGGCAAGCTTGTGCCGTGGCGCGATGCCACTACCCATGTGCTGACCCACACGCTGCATTACGGCATGGGCGTGTTCGAAGGCTTGCGCGCCTACAAGGCGGAAAAGGGCACGGCTATCTTCCGTCTGCAGGAGCATACCGACCGGCTGTTCAATTCCGCATACATCTTCCAGATGAAGATGCCCTGGGACAAGGAGACCATCATGGAAGCGCATCGCGAAGTGGTGCGCGTCAACAAGCTGGAATCCTGTTACATCCGCCCGATCTGTTTTTACGGTTCCGAGGCGATGGGTATCGCCGCCACTGCCCTCAGCACCCACGTTGCCGTGGCCGCATGGCCGTGGGGCGCGTATCTGGGCGAAGAGGGCATGGCAAAAGGCATCCGCGTCAAGACTTCCAGCTTCACCCGCCATCATGTCAACATCAACATGTGCCGCTCCAAATCGGTAGGTACTTATACCAACTCCATCCTGGCTCATCAGGAAGTGGCGCACGATGGCTACGATGAAGCATTGCTGCTGGATGTGGACGGTTACGTTGCGGAGGGCGCCGGCGAGAACATTTTCATCGTCAAGAAAGGCAAGCTGTATACGCCCGATCTGACCTCGTGCCTGGAAGGCATCTCGCGCGACACGATTATCACGCTGGCAAAAGAGCTCGGCATCGAGTTGATCGAGAAACGCATCACCCGCGATGAAGTCTACACTGCGGACGAAGCGTTCTTCACCGGCACCGCAGCCGAGGTCACCCCGATCCGCGAACTGGACAACCGCACCATCGGCATCGGTTCGCGCGGCCCGATTACCACCCGGCTGCAACAGGCATTCTTTGATTGCGTCACCGGCAAGCACCCGCAGCACACCGATTGGTTAGCCTACGTTTAAGGGAGAATATCGTGAACAACGAAAACATCACCCAGCGCTACATCGAAGTGACCGCTCACGACTTGCCGCTGACCTGCCCGATGCCGGGCATGAGCCTGTGGGATACCCACCCGAAAGTCATGATCCCGCTCAATCACGGCGGCGAAGCGCGTTGCCCGTATTGCGGCACCCTGTATAAATTCAAGGGTGAATTGCCCAGAGCACATCATTAACCCGATGCACGCTTTGGCTCGCGTAGGGTGCGTTTCACGCACCATGGTGCGTGAAACGCACCCTGCAGCACACCATAAAAACGCATCCTGCTGATGCCCCAAACCGCGATACGCAAAATTCTAATTGTCGGCCCGAGCTGGGTAGGCGACTGCATGCTGATGCAGCCGATGCTGATGCGCCTCGGGCAACGC
>Ga0209211_10009773_pt1 | contig 12697 bp, 15 predicted proteins | sample RifGroA2_FD_183992 | JGI IMG/M metagenome (GOLD analysis project Ga0209211, IMG submission 183992) | Groundwater microbial communities from Rifle, Colorado, USA - Groundwater A2 (SPAdes) (version 2) | ecosystem: Environmental > Aquatic > Deep subsurface > Groundwater | place: Rifle, Colorado... | reverse complement strand
TGGGTGATGGACATCGCGATGATGAACGCCGCCAGGACAACAGGAGGGAAGAACCTGAGCAGGAAGGCGGAGGAGCTCAGCAGCACGACCGCGACAAGGTTGATGTGCAGCCCGGGGGTGATGCCTGTTAAAGACTGGGGATGCACTATCTTGTCTTAATCCCTATAAACCCTGATTATTGACGACTTAGCCGTTCCACGCGGTTTTATGCTTCTTTTTTGCCATGTACCCATAAACACCCTAACCAGACTAAAAACCGGTTGGTTGTTATGGGTAATTTATATATAAATAAGACAAGGTTGTATTTAAATGTACGGGAAATCCTGTATAAAATTTCATGTCTTAAGACAGGTTAGGGTGGGTTCAAATTATAATTAAATACTCTTTCCATATCTTAAATTATTATGAAAGGTACAGACAGATATAACAAGCAAGTCAAGTTTCGTTGTACCACGAGACAATGGCTACGCATTAAAGACTTGGCTGAACAATCAGGTTTTGGTTCAGTTTCCAACTTTATTCGGGTAGTTTTGCTCCATAGCGATTCTTTCGCGGAGCAGAAAATCAAAGAAGATATAAAAAAATTTTATGGAGGTGAAACCTACCATTAGAGAAACAATATGGTCTCTTTAGGGTTAGTAGAATCGAGGGGGAACTCGGGGCTTGTCACCGGTCCCTCATATATTCTACACATATAAGTTTTTGTCGTCCATCCTGCCTTATCCCTTTGGAAGAATGATGGTCTTAAAATTTCATAATCTGAGCAATATATCCCATTCTTCAGATAATCTGATATGCTCAAGAGATTAACAAGATTTTGTAGGCTTATTGCAACTAACAATTCCCATCTTTCTTTTTTAATTTTATAGTTTTTAATTTCCTTTAAACACCCCTCCAAAACCCTCAAAAACCCCTGTTTTTCCGACGATATTCGTATAAGGGATATATTTGTATTAATTAAATTTCTTATTGGCATATCCAATAAATCAGGGGTTTTTCCCTTGTATTTGAGATAAGGATTATACAATATCCTCCCTATAAAAATGAGCAGGTACGCAAGGCACATTTCTATGCGAGAATTATTCTCCCAGACATCCTTTCCATACATTGCCTCTTCAAACCTGTTGCAGACATAATTCATAGTGTTATTGAATGAATAGCCTGCCTGCTTGGTGATAAGGTCGTCAATCTTGTGGCTCCCATCAATCTTAAACATCACATCCTCATGATATCCTATAAAAAAATAAAAAATTCTCAAAACATCTTCTAACTTATAATCAAGAAAATGCTTGTTGATTTCTTGTGATAGTTTTTCTAACTCCCTTAATGTACTTATTACTTCCTTATCTTTTCTCCACAAATTTGAAGCCTTCTGGCTACGCATAGACCAGTCAGCTATTTCATGCTCAATTTTTATACCATATAGGCTACGAAGTTTATTTTCAAGAATTATAAAAGATTTAAGTCTACCTCGCAATTCTTGATATAACATCTCAATACCTCAAAATTATTAAATTATTATTTAATTAAATAATAATCATTTATTAATATTTTGGTTTTTATCGACGGAAAAACCATTATTTCTTAAGGATACAGAAGGAACACCCAAGAGCTACAACACTCTTTAACTCCCCTAAATTTAAAATTTATATAACTTAATGGAGGTTATGAAAATGAAAGAAGAACAAAAGAAAAGAAAAATTGTGGATTTTCCAGACCCTGTAATAGAAAAATATCGGAGAGATTATGAAGAGGAGCTATCTGAGAGAGCGTGGAATGATATGGAGAAGGAATATGAAAAGAAAAAAAATTTTGAAGAGGAACTTGAGAAAGCCATGAGTATAAATTATCTGGAGAATCCATTTAAGAAAGAGCATAACACCAAGAAGAGTTTTGTTGGTTGGCAAGAGGAAGTCGAGAAGAATTTGATATCTTGGAGTGAGCTAATCCTTGAAGACATTCCCCCAATCTCATGGCTTATTGAAAAAATAATACCTGTCAAGGGGGTTGCTGTCATTTCCGGTGACTCTGGAAGTTGCAAGACTTATATTGCATTGCTTATCACCCATTCAATCTCTGAAGGAAAAAACTTTCTTAAAAAATTTGGAAGCCAGAGGGGGAAGATTCTCTATATTGATGAGGAGAACAGCTTGATATCCATAAGAGAAAGAATCCTTAAGCTTGTAAGTGAAGTAACCGACATGGAAGAAATATACTTTCTTCAAGGAAAAAATGTCAAGCTTGATGATGATATCTGGAAATTGAGGCTGGAGGAATTAATCATCAAGATTAAACCAAGACTGATTGTTATTGATAGCCTTGTAAGGTTTTTGCAAGGGGATGAAAATTCTGCAAGAGACGTGAGGAAGATTTTCGAGACAATAAAATACCTGCTTGACAAATATGACGTGAGCTTCCTAATCCTGCACCACACTACGAAACAAGGGAGCAACACACCGAGAAAGCATAGCATGAGGGGGAGCGGAGACCTAAGTGCATTCCCTGATACTGTAAATATGATTATCAAGAATAAGAACAGGATAACAGTCATACAGGATAAGAATAGGCACATGGAACCTATCCCTGCATTTGATATAAATCTCATAGACGCTGAAGATGGTAGCTTATTCTTTGAGTACCAAGAAAGAAGTGGAGGCATTAGACAGACAAAAGCGGAGCAATGTGCAGAAGATATAAAGAAGGTGGTTATAGAGAATAATATTATGAGCATAACAACAGACGAGGCTAAGAAGAGATTTTATAAGAAGGAGAAGAATGAGTATGATTATAGCTATAATGCAATTATCGATGCATTGCAGTTGCTCGTAAAAAAAGGCTTCTTTAAATCTGAGAAGAAAGGCGAATTTGCCCGAAAGGAAGAAATTTAAAATTTATTTTTTTATTATATAAAGGAATATTAAATTCCTTTAGCGGTAGCATGGAATTTATATTCCTACAAACATATAACCAAAATTCAAATTTTTAGCAATTTATTTTGATATTTAAATTTGAAATTTAATAGCCGAGAATTGAATGATGCCTATATCTAAAGATGTCTTATGGGAAGTTTAAAATCTGAGCCATTGACCTGATTCTGTCAGATTATTGAAATACAAGGGGACATACCAGGAATGGAAATTTGCTAAACGCCTTTTAATAAGTCATAAAAAGAGGGGTATAATTTGTTGAGAATATATCCTCAAGATGATTTGGATAGAAGATGGGGAGTTATCTTTTATAATTTCTTTAAAACTTCTCTGCCAAAATCAGTAATTTCATAAACCTTCCAAGCTTTCTTTTCGGGAGTTAGACATTCAACCAGTTTATGCTTTTCTAAATCAAAAAGAACTTTGCTGATATTTGGCTGTTTTTGTTTAATCATATCGGCTATTTCTGCTTGTCTTAATGGTTTCTTCTTTAAAGATAACAAAACTTTCTTTCTAACAGAGCTGGTAATAATAAAGGCATATGCTTGTTTTATGTCTTCCATATGAAGAAATAATCGGAAATTTTATATAAATCAAATAATATAACTATCATATAACACTAATATAAGATGAAAGAAAAGAAAATTTGGTTTGGAGCTGGGGCTTTAGTTATTACCTTACTCTTGCTTACTGGATGTAATTCTAAATATGAGGATGTAACCGTCAAGTTTAATGACAAGGAAGTTAAAATCAATTCTGTAGAGATAGAAAACAATTCTGTGGTTGTTGATGCCAACCTATCAGATATTATAAGAGAGCCAGAGGTTAATGATTCTGTAAAACCGATAGAGCCAGACGAATGGGCTGGTGATGTTGTTGATAGGATGTTAGTAAAGAGTTTTTTGAATGAGATACAGGAGGACATTAGGAATTCAATGGATGAAGAAATTGGGGGAGCAGTAAGTGGCGGAGGTCATATTGGCGACTTGTATTCTGATGCCTATTTTAGCGGTGCCATAGATGAATGCCCGCCTATATTGAAAGAATGTGAAAGTTGCGGGAGGGTCAAGAGTAAGGGAGTACTCACTATCCATATTAATGATGATTTGATTTGCTGTGAGGTATGTGCAGATGAATAAGAAACAAAATCTTATTTGCATTCTTATAATTGCAGTTAGCTTAATAGTTATTGTATTTGTAATAAATTCAGAACCTAAAGAAACTATCCATAACGAAGTAACAGAAAAGAATATTACTAAATGCCCTAAACAAGGAATGTTGCAGTCAGATTGGGATTATTGTGTTGAACTGTGTATATTTGATAAGGAAGAAGGTGCATCATCAAGAGTCTGTGAGCAAGTCTGCGATATAGCTGATAGGCTTGATGGCAGTTATGGAACTGAGCATATGGATAAAAGAATTCAAAAATACAAATGTGAGAAATGCAATGATGGATGTAACCCATAATTTCCTTATTGATTCATCTGGGTTTTTCCTTTTGATTTTCCCATTCAAACTATGTATTCTTATTAAAAAGGTAATATATTAACCAAGAATAACAGAAATATTTATATACATTTGTCTGCATTTGTATCAGAAGGGGGTTAATATGGAATCAAAAAATATTACATTAAGGGTAAATTCAAGATTGTATGATAAATATAAAGAATTCTGTAAGAAAAAAGGCTTACTGATATCACGACAAGTTGAAATTATGATGGAAGGACATCTTAAAGAGGGTGAGATAAATGACTAAAGAAAATCATGATTCAATCTTTATGAGAAATATCCAAAGAGGAATTGATAAAGGAATAATTACAATAACAGACGATAGCTCAAAAATTACCTATCATTGCAAGAGAGATTACTCCACATCTTTCAAGAACCCTGAAGAAAAGGTTAGGGCATCATATTTTAGTGAATTGGTTTTGGATTATGATTATCCTACTAAAAATATAGATATTGAAGTAATTGTTCCAAGAAGAACACCAGAAGATAGGGCGGATATTGTTGTTTATGATAATGACGGAGCTGAGTATCTTGTTATTGAGTGCAAGAAAGACGGGATAAGTGATGCTGAATTTAAACAGGCAATCGAGCAGGCATTTGGAAATGCAAATAGTTTAAGGGCGAAATTCGCTTCGGTTATTGCAGGAATTACTAAAACTGCTTTTGATGTTTCTGGTTTCAAACCAAGTGAAAGAGAAAAGAATGTTATTTCTGATATCCCAAAGAAATATGGAAAAACGCCAAAATATAAATTTATCAAAGGAGAAGCAGATAAGGAATTAAAAGAAGTTTCCAGAGAAGAATTAATCCGAGCATTAGAGAAATCACACGATACAGTTTGGCAGGGTGGAAAATTAGCCCCTACTACTGCCTTTGACGAGGTTTCAAAACTTCTTTTCTGCAAACTGCGAGATGAAAAGACAACAAAGAAAGGCGAGACTTATAGTTTCCAGATTGGAACACATGAATCAGCAGATGAAATTTTTAAAAGAATAAATGCAATTTATCTTAAAGCAAAAAAAGAAGATGCGGAAGTTTTTAAGGAAGACATAAGATTAGAGCCAAAAGTCGTTTATAATGTTGTTGAACATTTGCAGGAATTAGCAATAAACAAGATTGATTTAGACACTAAAGGCGTAGCTTTTGAGCGATTTATGGAAGATTTCTTTAAAGGAAAGATGGGACAGTTTTTTACTCCGAGAGAAATAATAAACTTCTGTGTCGAAATGATGAACCCTGAAAGAAGCGATTTAGTCATAGACCCTGCTTGTGGCTCTGGTGGTTTTCTGCTTAATGCCCTTGATAGAGTTAGAAAATTCGCAGAATCTAATTATGATGAAAAGGAAGCATGGGAGCATTGGCATAAGTTTGCTATGAATAATCTTTACGGAATTGAGATAAACGACCAGATAGCAAGAGTATGCAAAATGAATATGATTATCCATGATGATGGACATACAAATATCATCAGCACAGATTCATTAAAAAATGTTGATGAGATTACAAGAACACATAAAGGATTTAAGAAAAATCAGTTTGATATTCTCTTAACAAATCCGCCATTTGGAGCAATAGTAAAATCAACAGAAAAAGACTATTTGAACAAATACGAATTAGGCGAGGACAAGAAAAACCAGAAAACCGAGATTTTGTTTATAGAAAGATGTATAGATTTCTTGAAGCCAAACGGAAAAATGGCGATTGTTCTGCCAGACGGAATTTTAACCAATTCCTCTTTACAATATGTCAGAGATTTCTTAATGGAAAAGTCGCAGATTTTAGCAGTTGTTAGTCTGCCACAATTTGCTTTTACTCATTTTGGAGCAGGAGTTAAATCGTCTCTTGTATTTGTGAGAAAGAAAAAAGAAAGTGAAAAAAAAGTTAATTATCCGATATTCATGGCAATAGCCGAGCATATTGGTTATGATGCAACAGGAAGAAAAGACCAAATCAATGACTTAAATACAATTCTCCAAGAATATAGAAGATTTGAGAAGAGTCCAAAAGGATACAAGGGGGCTTAATGATGAATAAAAAAGGTCAAGCAGAGGTTAAGGCTATTATAGGGGGCGTTATCTCCATATTCATACTTCTTATTTTTATATCTGCTATGATTCCTGTCTTTCAATCTCTTACTGGAGCAGACGAAAAACAAGCAGAAATAAATAAACTAACAAATGAGAATACAGCACTTAAACAAGAACTATCTAATAAAGAAGTAGAAATATCACAATTACGGGCTTTGTTAGGCTCATTAAATTCTACAATTGGAGAGAAAGATACAATCTTCTCTAATCTTACGGGACAAATAACAGAAAAGGAGAAAGAAATACAAGATTTATCTCAAGAATTAGAAAGTTATAAGGAGAAAGAATATTTACCGACAATAAACAATAATTATTATAGCATCCTAAATTATGTTGAAAGAATAGAGAATAAGTTTTATACTATAAATTTGGCTATCGGTTTAATATCTTTGACTTTGTTTGGCATGGTAATCAAAATGTTTGGACTTGATGTAACAATAAAGTTATTCTTGCAAAAGGTTAGAAAGAAGAAAAGAGAGGAAGATAAAAATGCCTGAATGTTTTACTATACTTGCTGATGAAGTTGAAAGTAGGATAGACCCTCATTTTTACAGACCTGCGTTTATTCAATTCTATCAACAATTAGAAAAAACCAAGTTTGAGTTTAAAACATTAGGAGAAATTACCGAGAAAGTAACGAGCGGAGCTACACCCCTATCAAAAGGTGATGCTTATACTTCAAAAGAGGAAGGAATACCATTTATTCGAAGCGGAGATATAAACGAGGATAAGAACATTAATTTTGATGAAGTTTTGTATATTAAAGACACTATCCATAATAAAATATTAAAGGGTTCAAAACTCAAAAAAGGAGATGTTTTAATTGCTATTGTTGGGGCGACAATAGGGCAGATTTCTATTTATGATTATGATAAAGAAGCAAACATAAACCAAGCGATAGCATTAGTAAGATTAAAGCAAGGAATAAATCCGGAATATATTAAAGCGTTTATGATTTCAACATTAGGGCAAAAGCAATTAGACAGAATAAAAAGACCTGTTGCGAGAGCAAACATAAATCTTGATGAGATAAGGGGCATAAAGATAATTTTGCCATCATTAGCAATACAAAATAAAATAGTTGCTTTAATGGATAATGCCTATAAAGAGCAGAAAAACAAAGAAGAAAAAACAACCGAGTTTTTAGATTCAATAAACGATTATGTTCTTGATGGATTGGGGATAAAACTGCCTGAATTAAGAAATAAAATAATTTATGTCGTTGATAGCGAAGAAGTGCAGAACAAAAGAGCAGACGCTTATTACTATCAGCCGAAATTTGAGGAAATTGAGAAAGCAGTAAAGAAAGGGAAGTTTGAGGTTAAGGAGTTGAAAGAGTTTATTACAAAAATTCATTATGGGGCGTCTGTAAAAAATGAATATGTTGATGAGGGTATTCCATTGCTAAGAATTATGAATTTAAAGCCGAATAAATTTGATTTGCATAATGTGGTTAAACTTCCTGAAAACATGAGAAAAGATTTAGGAAATGCTTTTGTGAATGAAGGCAATTTATTAATTTCCAGAAGTGGAACGGTTGGGGTTGTTTCTGTTGTGCCAAAAGAAGCAGAAAGTTTTGCTTTTGGCTCATTTATGATTAAGTTTTGTTTAAATGAAGAAGTGAATAAAAATTATATTTCTGCATGGCTAAACACAAAATTACAGAAGTTATTAACAGAAAGAGAGAAAATAGGAGCAATACAAGGAAACATAACGATAGAAACTATTGAGAATTTTAAAATCCCTCTGCCCCCTCTTGCTGTTCAGAACAAAATCGCTGATGAAGTAAAGAAGCGAATGCAGAAAGCTGAAAGTTTGCAGAAAGAAGCAAAAGAAGAATTAGAAAAAGCAAAGTTAGAAGTTGAAAAAATAATTTTAGGTTAAAATGCCAGATTTAAGAAAAAATCAGTTTCTATGGATATTCGTAATAATAAATATAATTGGGTTATTTATCATTGGAATAATTGTTTTTACACAAACAGCTACAATATTAAGCAATATAAAAAGTGTTTCAAATGAGGTGCAAACAAAGTTAGACAATACAAATGAACTACTTACAAAATTAAATTCTAATATTCAAGGATTAGACCAGTTAAACCAACAAATTGCATCAATTAAGGAAGATACTGGTTTCATTGAAAAATCTATCTCAACATTGCCAAATAATACACGGTCTCTATCACAAGTTCAAACAAATTTATTTGAGGTTAAACAAGAGTTAAAAACATTAACAGAAATATACCCCCCTAATCAAACAATTGTACTAAATAATGTGAATGAAGACAATCTTAATACAATGATTAATAATGCTGTCGATTTAGAATTTAAAAAGATAGAATTGAAAACAAATTTTAACTTTATTCTTAATATTATCTTTGGCTCACTTTTATCAATAGGTTTTGCCATTTATCTTATAGTGAATAAAAAGAAGAGTTCAAATACATAAGTATTGGTAAAAAGAGGAGTTTATAATGGATTCAAATGTAAAACTAATGAAAGAACTTTTGGAGGATGGTTACAAAATAACCATTCATCAGATTAATATGCAAAGAGTTGATAATATTAACGTTATGACTGATACAGTAACACTTGAGAAAGGAAAGGATAAAAAAACAATAGTATCAACAAATTCTGCTGAATTCTTTGACTATATTACACATTTCAAACAAATTAAGGATAAGTATGGTAATATTGAGTTTACTTATATCAATAACTTAGAATTGTATAATAAGAATTTCAAAGGGTCTCAGGGGGATGTGTTTTTACGAGACCAACACAGCATAAAAGTTTCCGGAAGGGAATTTAAGGAAGGGATTATCACTATGCATCTTAACCCCTCTGGACCCAAAAACCGTGAAGGAAGGGCAATGTTTAGAATAAATCTTGAAAAAAATCCAGAGCTAAGAGAGATAGACCTAAAAGATGAAATTTTTGTTTATGAGCCCCCTTCAAATGAGTTAAAGTTTAAGGGCTTAGTGAAAGAGTTTTTTATATCGGATGGTGAGGCATATTTGATTTCACAAGATATAACCTTAAGATTATCACACCAAAAAATTTCTGCAGAGTTCAATAAAATGAAACCAGAGGATTGCATGAGTTTGATGGTTTCTACAGCAGGTTTGACTTTTTGCCCAGATAAAAGTATTAAGTTTAACACATCTGAGAGAGAGTTTATTATTATAGTTCCTGTTAAGAATCTTATAATTAATGATTCATTTAAGATTGCAGAAATGGAATTCTATCAAATATTTAACACCCTTGATGATTCTTTAATAAGGAAAAGCGAAACAGGAAGAAGAGAAGAAGTATGGAATGGAAATTATCCAAGAGCAAAAATTAAAGTAAAAGCAAAAACATTCTACGAGGCAATACTAAAGGGTTATATGAAGATATCTAAAGCTATTGACGTAATAGCGTTGAGAACGGATTTATCTTTCCCAAATATAAAGATTTCTGATAAGATAACAAATATTCCTTTTGATTATTTTAAGTATTGTACCAGGGTTAAAGTTCCCACATGGGTTTATTGTAGAGAATTTGAATCTGAAGGATATACTTTCTTTAATATGGAGTGGTTAACTGAGAATATTCTTGCATTAGAATTACATCCAGATAAATATTTTGAATCTGTAAATAATTTATTTCAGAAAATTTTAACTCAAGAATCTTTGAATCAGGAGGAATCCAACATTTTACAAGTTATACGCTGGTTAAGACGTGCTATTCAAATTGGAGATAATAAAGATAAATTAATTGATTTATGGACCGCTGTGGAGTTCTTACTCTCTGGAACTTCATCGGAAGTCTTATTCTCAGATGATGAAAAAGAATCATTGATAACTTATATTTCAAGCTTAAATAATTTAAATGGTAAACAGAAGAATGCCCTTTATTCAAAATTCAATATGTTAAATGATTCCCCCCTTATGAAGAAATTTAATACTTTAATAAATGATTTGGGAATTAGTTTTTCTGATGAAGAATTGAATACTCTTAAAACTACAAGAAGCAAGAGGAATGATTTGATTCATGGTAAGAGAGATATTAATGTTAAAGAAGATGAGTTAAATAAGATTCGAACAATAATTGAAAAGATATTAATTGCAAAAATTCAAAAGATTAGTAATTAAATATTAAATGAGTATAAACCACATTACAATAGTTAATAACTAATTAACCTCCCCGTACCTTAAAATATCCGAACAGTTGTTTTAAAACTGCCCTATTGTTCTGGTTTAAAAATGGCTCTAAATATTGCGGAATTCCTTTAGGCGTTCTCGTATCCTTTCTCTTGTATAATTATCGTCGAGAGCAACAAACCTTATGTAATCTGAAATTGAAATAAATCCAAGCTGTTCTGCCTTGTGTTTAATACTAAGATATTGATTTGGAGTACATAAAAACTTTATAATCCTCGTTTTATTCATTCTTGTACCTCCACTATCAAATGTTTTGATAACAAAGCCAACCTTTCCTTTTCCCTCAGTATCTCAAGCTCAACCTTTCTCTTCTCATACTCAAGTCTCGCTACTTCAATAGATGGGCTAATTTGTATTTGTGCTTCTTGATTAGTCAGAGGTTCTCTTATTGTAGTGGTTTTGATAGGATAATCCGCCTTGCCAAAAACCTTGCTTATATCATTGCTAATCTGCTCCTCGGTCGTGTCATAATATTTCTGGGTGGTTGCTGGGTCTTCATGACCTAATTGCTTTTGCAATGTGTCCCTATCCCCTCCCCTGTCTCTCCAAATCTGGGCGTAGGTGTGCCTTAACGTGTGGAAATAATACTTATGCCTATGCACCCTAAAACTTTTAGTTTTGCCGTGATTCCTTTGTGTTACATCAATGGAATATTCTGGTATCAATAGTTTAGCCTTCTCCAGAAAAATCCTATACTGCTCATGTAAGCTTTTCTTTCTTATTGGATGGTCTGGTCGCGTCATTGATGGCATAAACCATTCTGATGTATCACCAATAATCTCAATCCATTTCTCTATGGGTTCCTTAAGTTCGGAGTGGAATTTGACAATCCTATCCTTCCCATAGCCATCAAATTTCCTTCGTGAGTTCTTGCTGTCCCTAATATTTAACGTGCAATTCTTCAAATCAATATCGCTCAGTCTCAAATTACATACTTCATTTATTCTCAGTCCGCAGATTAAGGTGAGATAACAAGCAATTGCTACTTTTGGTCTGTCAATGACATCAAATAGCTGTTTTAATTGTTCTTTTGTGAAGGTATAAGCTTTTGTCCCTTTCTTCCTTTTGAATTTCTTAATGCCCCTTTCACTTATCTGTTCTGTTGATATTGCATATTCCATTAAGGAATCAAATGCTCTCCTTGTATCTGGTTCCAAGACCTTCTCAGCAACTAACGTATCATATAATCTTGTCCTTGTAATCTTCTGATGGTTTTTCTTCCTTTCATATTTAATCAGGATAACCTTCACTTGTTGGATTATCTTTTCAGCAGTCTTATCATCAAATTCTTCCATCATAACCACCTCACAATTTCCCGTATCATAGAAATCATCTGCCAACCCAATTTGTTATCCTTCACGTATTTCCTGTTCCTTGCTATTTCCATAGCCTTGCTTATATTCATGCCCTTTCGCCTGACACTATCCATAATGTCTTCGGGTATCCTCACAGCCAATAGCCACCTGTAAGCTGTGCTTGGGTTAATCTTATATTTGAGAAGTAGTTGAAATAACTCCGATTCAATCTTGGTTAGTGCTTTTATCTTTCTTTTTTTCCTCTCGTCAGGGTCTGATGTCCTCCTTCCATAATACAATTTCCCCTCATAGTATTGCCTGCAATGGGACATCATATAGATTAGCTTGTCTTCTTTGATTTCTGGCAAATGCTCCTTGATGAGATTTTTAATGCCATTTGCCTTATCAAAGACATTAACCAATCTTGTATTTTTAAATAATTGTTCTGTCATGCTTTATCACCTACCTTATTTAATTTTAAAGAAGTATTAAAACCTCGTCGAACTTCCGTATAACTCTGGTATCCCTTCGGTGTACCACTCTACTTTTTAGCCAGAAATCGTCAAAATCAACCTCACGTTAGCCTGTGATGATGCCGGCAAGGACGCCGAGCAGCAGGGCGAGAAAGAGCTCGGCAATCATGGCTGGGAGGGGATGACGCGTATCCGGTCCGCGATGAT
>Ga0209211_10009769_pt1 | contig 12703 bp, 11 predicted proteins | sample RifGroA2_FD_183992 | JGI IMG/M metagenome (GOLD analysis project Ga0209211, IMG submission 183992) | Groundwater microbial communities from Rifle, Colorado, USA - Groundwater A2 (SPAdes) (version 2) | ecosystem: Environmental > Aquatic > Deep subsurface > Groundwater | place: Rifle, Colorado... | reverse complement strand
ACTGCTGATGTAATCCAGCATTATATTTCACAATCCCAAGGAAGCTGGAATTTTGTGCAACAAAGGAAAGTTACTTCCTTTGTATGATACCTTGGGCTTTAGCCCAAGGAGGTTCATTTTTTATGCGGATTTTTGTATTGTTTTTAAAGCTTTCTTCAAAATTTTGCTGTTTTAGTCAAAACGGCAAGCCCTATTGTGGAGGTGAATAAGTGTGGACTGCATAAGTGCCACGAGCGGTGTCTTGCTTCAAAAGATTCCATCCATTTCTGCTTTCTATAAGGGGTTCCAGTCGCTCAAAGTCCTCTTTGCACCAGTGCACTACCGCGGCTTTCTCTTGTTCTGTTTCAACACGGCGAACAAGATGTTCCAAATTGCCAATTGGTAGATATTTTTCAGATTTTTCACTTATAACATCTCCTTTAAAATAAAGATATAAATTTTCCAACTCAGGGCTTATAATATTTGTATATAATGCCCTAGTATAAGCACATGTTTTTCTTATCCAAAGCACTTCGCTAACAGGAGAAGACGAAAGCAATACATTATGGGCAAGTTCAGCCGCTTCCTTTACAAAAATCAAGTTTTCCATGTATGACCCATCAAAGCAGCCCCTTTTTAAATCTTTCTATTTTGTCACTACTTAATAATAACTATATGTTTTTGGGCATTGCCGCTTCATGCCTTACCTTAAGATAAACAATAACCTATAGGAAATTTTTAAATTTTCGGAGGTTCTGGAATTTAAACAATTCCATAACCTATTTAAACCAGCCCCCTATACAAACAATTGTGGTAAAATGGGTGGCATTGAAGCTGAGCAGATAGGCATAAATGCAATGTCCGACAGCGAGATTTCTGAATTTTTAAGGAAAAATGCCATCTCCCTGAGCGTTTTCGAGGTAAAAAAAGTTGTTGAATTGATTGGCAGAAACCCTACATTGACGGAGCTTTACATTTTCAACACCCAATGGAGTGAGCATTCCTCCTACAAGAGCAGCAGGGCTGTACTGAAGGCACTGCTTCCAACGCAAGCCCCAAACGTAATTCTGGGCCCTGTTGAGGATTCAGGCATTGTTGAGCTGGGATATATAGGGAATGAAAGGTATGGAATTGTAGTAAGCCATGAAAGCCATAACCATCCATCTCAAGTCGTTCCATATGAAGGAGCTGCAACAGGAGTTGGAGGCATTATAAGGGACGTGCTCTGCATGGGCGCAAAGGTTATTGCTGTAGCAGACCCATTAAGATTCGGAAACCCGAATGGCAAGAATAAAAACAAAGTCAAGTACATAGCAAACGAAGTCATAAACGGAATTGCAGCATATGGAGACGCTGTTGGCATTCCAAACATATGCGGCGATATATATTTCAATGACTCTTTTGATGAAAACTGCCTTGTTAATGTCGTGTGCTTGGGCATTGTCAGGGAAAAAGATATAATCCACAGCTATGCCCCTAAAAATGCAGAAGGCTATGATATCATAATTATTGGCAAGGCAACTGACAACTCAGGCTTTGGAGGAGCGGCTTTTGCATCATTGATTTTGGACGAGAAAAACAGGGAAAGCAACCGGGGAGCTGTCCAGGTTCCTGACCCATTTTTGAAAAATGTTATCATAAGGGCTTCTTACGCTGTTTTTGAAGATGCAAGAAATAAGGGAGTGCAGCTTGGCTTTAAGGATATGGGTGCAGGCGGGATTATGTGCAGCACGTCCGAGCTTTGCTCGGAAGCAGATTTCGGCGCTGACATTGACTTGGGCAGAGTTAATGTCTCAATGCAAAGCCTGCCGCCTTACATTATTGCATGCTCTGAAACGCAGGAAAGGTTCACTTGGATTTGCCCGCCTGAATTTACTAAAACACTGCTGAAAATCTATAATGAGGATTTTGAGCTGCCCCAAATCAGCTTGGGCGCAGGGGCTTTTGTCATAGGAAAAGTCACGAAGCAGCAGGATTATATTCTGCGTCACAACGGGAAAATTGTATGCAATGTCCCGATAAAAGTTGTGACTCAGGGTATAAAGTATGAACGGCAAAAAAAGGAGCCGAAAAGGAGCTTCAAGGAGCCTAATTTAAAAGAGCCAAAAGATTATAACAAAGTTTTGCTTTCTGTCTTAAGGCACCCTAATGTCGCGAGCAAGGCAAAGGCGTACAAGCATTATGACACAAGCGTCATGGGCAATGCTGTCATTGAAAGCGGCTATGCAGATGCAGGAGTGGTGAAAGCAGTTGATGGTTCTGCTTTTGGAATTGCGTTAAAGACAGACTGCAACCCAGGGTACTGCAGGATTGACCCTTACTGGGGCGCTGTGAATGCAGTCGCTGAGTCAATGAGGAATGTTGCTGCTGTCGGCGCAATTCCTTCGGCTTTAACTGACTGCCTGAACTACGGCAATCCTGAAAAGCCCGAGGCATTTTATGACTTTTATGAAGGCGTAAGGGGCATTGCTGATGCTGCAAAAAATCTGTTCCTGAAAGGGACAAAATACCCTGTGCCTGTGATTTCAGGAAATGTGAGCTTCTATAATGAGTCAGCGTCAGGAAATTCAGTCGACCCAAGCCCTGTAATCGCGTGCATTGGGATACTGAAAGACTACAGCAAGGCAATCACAATGAAGCTCAAGAAAGAAAACTCGGCATTATTTTTGATTGGCGATAGGAAAGATGAATTAGGCGGCTCTGTTTATTATGATATGAACAATGAAATCGGGGCAGTAGTGCCTATAATTGACTTTGAAAAGGAAAGAAACATGATTTATGCAGTAATAGATGCAATCAATGCAGGCTTGCTTTTGTCGTGCCATGACATTTCTGACGGGGGACTGGCAACGACAGTTTCAGAGATGATTCTCGGCGGCGATGCAGACGGCAACATCGGGGCAGAAATAGACTTGGGCTTTACTGATTTGAGGGCTGACAAGGCTTTGTTTTCAGAAACAAGTGGCTTTATTTTTGAGGTTGAGGAAAAGAGCACTGAAAAATTGAAAACTTTGTTTAGGTTTTACAAGATTAATCTGACAGAATTGGGAAAAACAACTGGAAATAAACTCACAATAACAAGGAAAAACAAAAAAATAATTGACTTGCCGATTTCGGAATTGAAAGAGGCTTGGACAAAAGGGTTTGCGGAGGCGCTGGAGTAGAAAATGAAAAACCCAAACATAGCAGTCATCTACTTCCCAGGCAACAACTGCGAAGAGGAATCGCTAAGGGCAGTCCTAGCTTCCGGCATGGACGGCAGGATTGTCAGATGGAATGAGAGAAAAGGCATTGAAAAATATGACGGCTTTGTAATACCTGGGGGATGGGCCTATGAGGATAGGATAAGGGCAGGAGTGATTGCAGCAAAAGACCCTGTTTTTAAAGTAATAAAAGCAGAGGCCGAGAACGGCAAGCCTGTTTTGGGCATATGCAACGGAGCACAGGCTTTAGTGGAGTGCGGCATGATTCCAGGATTGAAAGACAAGGTGGAAATGGCACTGGCTCCAAACATCAATCCTTTCATAAGCGGCTATTACTGCACATGGGTTTGTGTAAAAAGCAATGAAGACAGAGACAGGTGCGCTTTCACAAAATTCACCGAAAAAGACGAAGTAATTCCAATCCCCATAGCGCATGGCGAAGGCAGATTCGTGACAAAAGACGCTGAATTAATCCAAAAACTAGCAAAAAACAGGCAGATTATCTTTCAATATTCAGCAAAAGACGGCAAAATAGAAGAAAGTTTCCCAACAAACCCCAATGGAGCAATTTACAATATCGCCGCAATATGCAGCAAAAAAGGCAATGTAATGGCAATCATGCCCCATCCTGAAAGGGCGTCTTTCATCAGGCAGTTGCCGGATATAGAACTAAAAAATAATTCTATCGGCGATGCAAGGGCTATGGAAAGCCCCGCTCCTGCAATGAATGTTTTTGTTTCAATGAAAAAATATATAGTTAACTAAAATGCCAAAAACAATTGAAATGATTGTAAGCCTTAAAGTGCCTGACACTACTGCGATAACTGCGCTTCAGACACTCCAAAGGATAGGACTCGATAAAATCAAAGACGTTAAACGGGCAGATTATTACAAATTTTTGATTGAAGAAGACGAAGAAAAATTCAAAAGCCAGATATGCAAGGCTGATATATTGGTCAATGCCAACAAGCATTCCTATACTTTTTCTATTCCAAAAGACAGCAATGTCAAAATTTTAGTAAAGAATATAAATGATGACGGAAGTGGAATACTAGCAACATTGAAAAATAGGCTCGGCTTTAAAAATATCAAAAATGTCGAGAAAGCAATTTTGTGGAGCATGTCAATAGACGCAGATGAAAAAGAGGCAGGAAAAATCGCAGAGAAAGCTGCAAGAGAGCTGCTTGTGAACGAGCATTATCAGGAGTTTGAGATTTTAGGTGATTAAATGAACAAAGCACTAATCATCTTCGGCTCTAAAACTGATGAGAAAATTTATAATGAAATAGCCAAAGGGCTGAAAAAGGCAAAAGTTGACTTTGACTTGAGAGTAAGCTCTGCACATAAAACCCCAGAGGATGTTGACACAACACTCCAATGGGATTATTCAGTAATAATTGCAGGCGCTGGATTGGCAGCGCATTTGCCGGGAGTTGTTGCTGCGAGAGTTATTCGTCCTGTGATTGGCGTTCCCTGCGAGGGCAACTACCAGGGATTGGACGCATTGCTTTCAATTGCCCAGATGCCGCCTGGAATTCCTGTCCTTGCAGTCGGCGTAAATAAAGCCGATGTTGCTGCTGAGAACTGCGACAAGATGATGAAAAAGTATGAGAGCGTAACAATAATCGGCGATAAAAACATCGATGCTGTAAAAAAATGCGGTGAAACATTAAAGAGGTTTGATATTATACCTATATTTGACAAAAAGCCGAATCCAAAATCCGTCAATATAGAGTTCACTTATTTCGACGAGCCTGTTGAAAAGAAAGACGAGCTGGTGATTTACTGCCCATTGCTTTTGGACAAAGACGACAAGGCAGACGCTGCCCTAAACTTTCTCAAGCATACAAGCCATGGCTTGTGGGTTGGCATAAACAACGGAGTTAATGCAGCCGTTGCAGCAGTTGAAATAATGAATATTGATAATGAGTATGAAGAATTATTGATTGCTTACAGAAGGGAAATGGGAAAAAAGGTTTTGGAAGGTAATAAGCCATAATCAATTTTATTCTTACATGATGACAAAAATTTAAAACACAATTCAAAAGCTATTTATAGTTGATGGTAAACAAACTTTTTAGTTTATAAAAAGCAAGAGGTGGTTTGGTAATGGCAGACATAATTAATCCAGTAAGATTTGTGGTTTTTGGGGATGGCGAAGTCGGGTATAGGATAACGAGATATTCAAGAGAGATGCCCCATCTTAAGCAAGTTGGTTATGTTGAAACGGAGCCAAGTATTCTAAGGGATGTTGCTAATGAATTAAGGGTACCTCTTTACGCTGCGAATAGGGATTCTTATGATAAACTACATAAGGCAGGCAATAAGCCAGTCGGTACTCTTGATGATTTATCTGATGTCGAGTTTGATGTAGCAATTGATGCAACTGAACCACAAGTTTATTTCTTGGATAAAGTTCCAAATTTTAGACTTGATGTTCCCATAATAGGGCAGGGAAGTTTAACAGAAGGTTTTGATATTTCTGTTAGTAGTCTTGTTAACTTGCACCTAGTTCCCGGACGTAAGCGTATTAGAAAGGTGTCTTGCAACACGACTGCTGCTTCTCGGGTAATTAGCAAATTACAAGAGACATATGGCTTAGGAACCAATGCTGATGGAGAAAACTATGAAATTAGTTTGTATCGAAGAACAGCAAATTTTGGACTAAAAGGGCTAGTAGACAATATCTCTTTTGGTACAGGTCCAAAAACACAACACCACGCCCATGATATAGACTTAGTCTTTCTGGATTTATCTAAATCAGACGGCGGTGATGAATCAACACATGGAAAATCTTTCGCTTGTCAAGGGTCTCACACAAGAGGGCACGTCCAACATATTCAAATATACCTTAATTCTAGACCAAAGGAGGGGCACGAACTAGAAGATATATATTCACTACTTGAGCAAAGCCCAAGAATGAGATTGCTAAGTGGAGTGGATGACATCGCGAAAGTTATTAATTATTTCCTGAGAAAAGGGAGGTTCATGGGAGATTTCCCAGAAAATGTTATAATTAAAGAGTCCATACAGTATAATCCTCGTTCTAATTCTGTTGAACTAACCCAACTTGTTGATAATGTCAGTATTGTTATTCCTGAAAATTTAGACATAATGTTGATGCTTAACGGCAATTCCAAAAGTCCGGGTGAGATTATTAAAAAAGTCGACCAGAATTTAGACGATAGATTACTTCCTGGTTTCTTAAATCCTAATGCGAAGTACATGGGTCCAGATGATTTTGAAAATTCAAGTAAATCTTTTGTGCAAACACAAATTTAACCATTATTTTTATAACTTCAAGAATAATATCCTTTAGGATAAATTACTACGTAAAATCAAAATGCTCTCCAACACAATCCTCAAAAACCAGCTGAATCACACATTAGACAAGACTAATTTCAAGTTTGGCAAAAAATACGAGGGCAAAGTCAGGGACAACTATACTTTAAATGGCAAAAGGCTGATAATAACAACCGACAGGATTTCTGCATTTGACAGGGTGCTGTGCTCGCTGCCGTTCAAAGGACAGGTGCTGAACCAGACTGCTGCTTTCTGGTTTGAAAAGACAAAAAAAATCATAAAAAACCACTTGATAAGCGTTCCAGACCCCAATGCAATGCTGGTGCATGAATGCAAGCCCTATCCTGTTGAAATGGTTGTAAGAGGCTATATAACCGGAGTTACAACAACATCAGCATGGTACAATTATGAGAGAGGCGTAAGGAATTTCTGCGGCAACATGCTGCCTGAAGGCCTGAGGAAAAACCAGAAGCTTGGCAAGCCGATTATAACCCCGACAACAAAGGCAGGGCATGGCTTTCATGACGAATCTATTTCAGGCGAGGAGATAATAAAAAAGGGATTGGTTGATGAAAAAGCCTACAGGAAAATGGAAAAAGCAGCTCTTGCATTGTTTGATTTTGGAACAAAGCTTGTTGCAAAAAACAACCTTATTTTGGTTGATACCAAATACGAGTTTGGTGAATTAAACGGTGAGTTGGTTTTGATTGATGAGATTCACACGCCAGATTCATCGCGATTCTGGATTAAAGGCACTTACCAAGAATTATTTTCAAAAGGCGAGGAGCCTCAAAAATTGGACAAGGAATACGTAAGGCAGTGGCTTGCCGACAAAGGATTCATTGGAGATGGTCCAATTCCTAAAATTCCCAATGATATAAAGATTGAAGCTGCAAAAAGGTACATTCAAGCTTATGAAATGATAACTGGCAAGGAGTTTAAGGCAAAGAACGAGGATGTTCTAAAGAGGATTAAGGATAATCTATCTGCTATGCATTTATTATAAAGTTGTATTTGTGTTACCCTTTATTTTATTTAAGCTTCAATTTTTTGGTACGGCTGTAGTAATCTTGCTTCTAACGACCAATCAAGCCGGCGCAATGGTAATCTAAAGCCCTCACCTCGCAACAATTCGCTTCTATTAGGTCCATTTAGATCTATAAATTCGCCAATGTAACGCATATATAAATCCCCGTCAATCATCATTCCATCATTGGTCAATATAGGGACTGCTGGAGTATCTAAAATTCTAATTGATTTAGTCATTCCTTTACTTCCCTTTGTTATGTCCGCAACATTTTCTAAACGTGTATAGTCCGTTTCGCCAACATTTTGTGTGAGTATTACCATAACCCCTTGAATTGGTGTACTTCGTCCAAATGCTAAATCAGCTGCCTTTTCACCCACTGCGATAGCATCTCTAAAGTCAATTAGTGACATAACTTCAAGATGATTTCTATTAAGATAACTGACGCCTTCTGCTCTGCATTTAAGGTCTTTATAGACTTCAGAAGGTATGTTCAATCTGTTCTCTAATAATATTTTTAAAAATAAACCTAATCTATTATCTGAAACATCCTTATTTTGGTGTGGATCATTATGTTGTTTGAATCTCAAATCTTGATGACCAATATTAACTTCCAAATAGTTTGCTAAATAATCCTTTCTATCATGTGCACCCTCTGAAGAAGCCACTATTAATCTTTCATACCTGTCCCAAGCATTTTGGCATCTATCTAAGAAGGCGTCTATAGAAAAATCACCTTCCTTTGTTAAGATTACATGGGGCCCATACGACTCGTCAAGTTTACCAATCACCGTTGCTGCAGCACCCCAGCCTTCATTTCTACCCATAAAAACAACAACTTGGGCAACTGCTGTTTCTTTTATAGGGCCGCCGCGCGTAGCATTATGCGGGATTGAAAATGCATTAACATCACTTTCAAGACTCATTAAAGCTATTGCAACTTGTTTTGCAAAAGAAGCATAACCTGGACTTCTGTGAGTTACTAGCAGATCATTATCTATAGTTTTTGGAATTCCGATTATGTACAAGTCATAACCCTTATTTCTAGCATATTGATTCAAGAAAAGTGCTGATTTCATCGAATCATTGCCACCGTTTATAAAAACAAAATTTATGTTATGTTTAGCAAATACGTCCATTAATCTCTCACAATCTCTTTCGTCTGGATTTATTCTTGATGTTCCAAATACTGGAGTTGTATAGAATTTCAGTTTGTTTAATTTTGTTGCAATGTTTTGATGCCCATCTTCTCTTGCGTATTTAAAAACATCAGTTATATCCTCATAAATAGCCCCCCTAAACCCACCTACTGCTGCATAGAAAGTATCAATTTTATCACGATACCCATTAAAAATCCTACTTATTAATCCATAAGCACTAGCGCTTGAAACAACAGTTCCACTACCGCCCGCAATGTATATTGCATTTGATTTTTTGTTCATTCTTCCATTGATTCTGTTCTTATTTTAAATTTTTGCTTCGATAAATGACCCATTTTATATATTTTTTGTTTTTGTTGTCACTATTAAATTGTATTGATTTCAATCCAAAAGAATATATACCACTTATTTCTTATTTTTAATTATGACTCCAAAAAATTTCAAACAAGCAGCGCTTCTGGCAGCAAAAGCAGCATCAAAAGTTCTTCTGCACTATTATGGCAAAAAAGAGGCAGTAAAGCAAAAACCCAACAAGAGCCTGGTTTCTGTTGCCGACATTGAGGCAAACAAGTCAATAATAAAAATAATAAAGAGAAATTTTCCAGATCACAGCATTCTTTCAGAGGAAACGGGCTTTGAGGACAACAAGTCTGACTGGAAATGGGTTATCGACCCCCTGGACGGCACGCACAATTTCCTGCACAATATCCCTGTTTTCGGCACATCGATAGCGCTTGAATGCAAAAACGAGCCAATTCTGGGAGTTATGCACTTCCCTGTGCTCTGCATGACAGCGATTGCCGAGAAGGGAAAAGGCGCATTCCTTAACGGCAAAAGGATAAGGGTTTCTGATAAAAAAAACCTCGACCATTCTTTTATTTTGGTTGAGTTTTCATATGCAAACAGGAAGGAAAAAGTCGGCTTTTTTGAAAAGCTCGTGCACAGGACTATAGACACAAGGCAGTTCGGCTCTGCAGTATACCACCTTTTGCTTGTCGCATGCGGCAAATGCGACGGATACATGATACTGTCAACGCACGAGTGGGATGTCGCTGCGGGCTTTTTAATTGTTGAAGAAGCCGGCGGCAAAATAACAGATTTGCACGGCAACAAGCGGAATCTGCGCCATAGCAAATTCTTAGTTTCAAACGGCAAAATCCACGGCAGGCTTTTGAAGTATTTCAAATGACAATAATTTTGCCCAGTTGAATGTCTTCTATTAAAAATGAACAAATAGATATAAAAAACAGAAAAGTTTATAAATAATGAACGATTTTTAATCTGCATGAAAGAGCTGCCTGAAATCTTCACAAAGATAAACATGCAGATACTCGAGCTTCTCTCAAGGGAAAATCTCCACATAAGGGAGATTGCCTCAAGGCTAAAATGCTCGCCTGCAAAGGCGCACGCATGCATAGGCATTTTCAGGAAAAACGGCATAGTCAAGGAAATTCCGGATAAGAACAGGAAGGTTATAGTCCTGAATCTGGATAACGACTTGGCAAAGCAAATCCTGCAGCTGGTCAATTTTGACAAGGCTGTTGAAAAATACCCTGCAGCTGAAAGAATAAACTTGTTTGATGCAATAAGCCCCCTGGACTTCAGGTATTACGGCAGGAACAGGAAAATATCTGACAGGCTGCAGCCGTACCTTTCAGAATCCGCTTTTATCAAGTATGCCTTAAAGGTAGAGTCTGCGCTTGCCAATGCGCTTGCCAAAAACACGGTATGCTCCAAAAAAATAGCAGGGGAAATAAGCAATGCGTGCAGGCAGGTGGCTGCAGAGCAGGTTTATGCCGAAGAGGACAAAATAAGGCACAACATAAGGGCGCTGGCAAACTGCATAAGGGAAAGGGTAAGCGAAGAAGCAAAGCCCTTCGTGCATTTCACAGCAACAAGCTATGACATCATTGCAACAGCTGATGCATTGAGGTACAAGGATTTTGCCAACAATGCCCTGATGCCTGAATTATTAAAGCTCGAGTCAGCCTTGATAAGTCTTGCACTAAGGGAAAAGGACACTTTGCAGATCGGGAGAACCCACGGGCAGCACGCAGAGCCCATAACTTTTGGCTTTGCTATTGCACAGTATGTCAGCAGATTAGGCTCCTCTATTTTAAGGATTAAAAAGTCTGCCAATAACCTGAGGGGCAAGATGGCAGGCGCTGTCGGCGCTTACAATGCATCTTCCTTGTTTTTTGACAATCCTGCAAAGTTTGAGGAAGAAGCGCTTGCCGAACTGGGGTTAAAGCCTTCTCCAATCTCAACGCAGATTGTTGAGGCAGAATTCTTGGTTGACTACTTAAGCAGCATTGTCTCAGCCTTTGGAGTTATTGCCAACCTTGCAGATGACATGAGGCACTTGCAGAGAAGCGAGATTGCCGAAGTTGGCGAGTTCTTCGGGGCAAAGCAAGTCGGCTCTTCAACAATGCCGCAGAAAAGAAATCCAGTAAATTTCGAGAACATTAAAAGCATGTGGAAGGAGTTCATGCCCAGGATGATGACGATATACATGGACCAGCTGTCAGAGCACCAAAGAGACTTGACAAACTCCGCTTCAATGCGCTTCATACCCGAAATTCTGGCGGGATTTTATGTTTCTGTTTCAAGAATGGGAAGAGTGATGTCAAATATAGCTGTTGACAGGCAGAATATGCAGAAAAACTTCAAGTTAAACAGGCACTTAATTGTTGCAGAGCCGCTTTACATTTTGCTGGCTGCAAACGGGCATCCTGATGCGCACGAGTATGTAAGGGAAATGACTATAAGGGCGCAATTGGAAAAAAAGCCATTGATAGCATTGATAAAAAAAGACAAGCCTAGTCAATCCTATTTCAAAAAATTCAATAAAAAGCAGCTTGAAATTCTGGACAATCCTGAAAAATACACTGGAATTGCTGCTAAAAAGACAGAGATGGTTTGTGAGTTCTGGAAAAGGGAATTTAAAATTTGAGCTGGAATTAATATACTTTTTCCTATACTAATATACAAAAAGAAACATTTAAATACTAGCAATTTCATTGCTTCCCTTATGTACTATTCAAAACTCAAAACCATGCATCCTTTTAGGTACTTGGAAAAATACCCCAAGTTCCTGCTGCTCTTCATAACATTCCTTATAGCCTATCTCCTGTTTTACAGCAAGGATTATGCGCCGTTTCGTGATTTTATAGCTGGCTTGGGCTACTCAGGCACCTTTGTGGCAGGAATCATGTTTACCTATGGGTTTACCGCAGCTCCTGCAACAGCTGTTTTCTTAATTCTGGCGCAGCACCAGAACATCTACTTGGCAAGCTTGATAGGTGGCTTAGGAGCCTTAATTGGTGACTTGTTTATTTTTAGCTTTATAAGGCGGTCTTTTGCAGACGAAATCAGGAGATTGAGCAGGGAGAAAATAGTAAAATACTTCAATGGCAGGCTGCCTGGGCGTCTTAAAGAATATCTGCTACCGGCAGTTGCCGGCTTTGTAATTGCATCGCCGCTGCCGGATGAAATTGGAGTAGCAATGCTTGCCGCTTCAAAGATAATATCAATAAAACTATTCAGCATTGTTTCTTATGTCCTGAATACTTTGGGAATTCTTGCTATCTTCTTAATAGGCAATGTTGTCGGTTAATTTATTGCAATGTAACCCTTTTCTTTCTAAAAACGTCGAAATTCCAATGGAATTCCGGGTTGACCAAAAACCTATTGGTTTTTGGCAATATCCATGAAATTTTTCTTATAAAGCCAATTTCTCAGAACTATAGGTGTTAGTATAGTTGTTAATAAACTCATTAAAACCAACGAAACATAAATGTCTTGCTTTATTAGACCCGCATTCAAGCCAAGCAAAGCAACTATCATTGCCACTTCTCCTCTTGGCGACATTCCAAAACCTACAACAAAAGAATCCTGATTAGACATTCCCTGCAGTTTTGCTGGAATATAACAGCCAATAACTTTAGTAAGAACTGCAACAACAGTTAATGCAATTAAAAACCATACAACGTTTGCTGTTAATGCATGGAAATCCGCCAAAATGCCCAATG
>Ga0209211_10009767_pt1 | contig 12703 bp, 10 predicted proteins | sample RifGroA2_FD_183992 | JGI IMG/M metagenome (GOLD analysis project Ga0209211, IMG submission 183992) | Groundwater microbial communities from Rifle, Colorado, USA - Groundwater A2 (SPAdes) (version 2) | ecosystem: Environmental > Aquatic > Deep subsurface > Groundwater | place: Rifle, Colorado... | reverse complement strand
GGCGGGCGGGGAGACGATCGCGCGCCGGAATGACGCCCGGAGGCGTTCGTGTCGGCGCTCAGCCTCCGCAGAGGGCGGGCAGGAACACGAGGGAGTCTCCGGCCCCGACGACTTCTTCTCGGGCCGTGCTGGAGCCGATCGAAGGACCGCCGCCCTGGAGCGCCCCGCTCGCCGCGTCCGCCGCCGACGCGGGCCGCCCCCGGCCGCCCCGCCGGTGCCACCGACCGCCCGGCGGGCCTGGTTTGCGCCCTTGCCGGGGCGGGGCGTGCTTGCTAGGCTGTCCCCGGCGAGCGCGCCGATCGGAGCTCACAACAGCGGGAGGAACCATGGCAAAGCTGACCAGGGAAGACGTCCTCAAGAAGACCGAGCAGCTCAAGAACTGGGGCAAGTGGGGTCCCGACGACCAACTCGGCGTGCTCAACTACATCAACCCCGAGGACATCGTCAAGGCGGCGAGGCTGGTGAAGAAGGGCAAGGTGTTCCGGCTCGGCCTCAATCTCGACGAGAACGGCCCCCAGCGAGGCCTGTTCGGCGGCCGCTGGAACCCCATCCACCAGATGCTCGCCACCGGCACCGACGCCGTCGCCGGCAAGCACGACGTCACGCCGGGCCTCCGGTACGCGGATGACGCCATCAACCTGCCCACCCAGGCCGCCACGCAGTGGGATGCGCTGTCGCACGTGTTCCTGGGCGAGAAGATGTGGAACGGGTACCCGGCCACGCTCGTCGACTGCCGCGGCGCGCACAAGAACGGCATCGAGCAGTTCGCCGACAAGATGGTGGGCCGCGGCGTGCTGCTCGATGTGGCCCGCCACAAGGGGGTCGAGTTCCTGCGGGACGGATACCCCATCACCATCAGCGACCTCGACGAGACGGCGAAGGCGGAGCGTGTCGAGGTGGGGCGCGCCGACTTCGTCATCATCCGCACCGGGCAGATGGAAGACCGGCTGAAGCGAGACGACTGGGGCGGCTACGCGGGCGGCGACGCGCCGGGGCTGGCCTTCGAGACCCTGGATTGGATCCACGCCCGGCAGATCGCCGCCATGTGCAGCGACACCTGGGGGATCGAGGTGCGGCCGAACGACTCGGGGCCGGATTGCTTCCAGCCCTGGCACTTGGTCACGATCCCGGCCATCGGGATCGTCCACGGCGAGATCTTCTACCTCAAGGAGCTCGCCGAGGACTGCGCGGCCGACAGCGTGTACGAGTTCTTCTTCTGCGCGCCGCCGCTGGTGATCACCCGCGGCACCGGCTCTCCCATCAACCCGCAGGCGATCAAGTAGGTTGGGGTCAGATCTTGCATTACGACACGATGTTGGATTGCAAGACCTGCCCCCCCCGGACGTGGACGGACTCGGCCTGCGTGACGGCTTTTCACGGAGGCGCGCCCGCGGTGTCTCACGGGCAGCCCGTCATCCCAGCGGAGGAGGCCCGCCGATGAGCGTCGATCGCCGGTACGCCGCCGAAAACGACACCGAGCGGGCCAGGCTCGAGGCGCTCGTCGCCCGCCTGACCGACACCGATCTCGCCCGTCCGATGCCCGCTGGCTGGACGGTGGCCGGGGTCCTGGCGCACCTGGCCTTCTGGGACCAGCGCATCCTGGAACTGCTCGACGCGTGGGAGCGCACAGGAGCCCCACCGCCGCCCCTCGCCGACGCCGACACCACCTGGATCAACGACGCGGCGAAGCCGTTCCTGCTCGCGCTTCCCCCGCGCCGGGCCGCGGAGCTGGCCGTCCAGATCGCCCAGGCGGTGGACCGCAAGGTGGCGTCGCTGCCGGACGACGTCGTGGCACGCAACTCGACCGCCGGCAGCCCGCTCAACTTCTCGCGCGCTGACCATCGCCGGGAGCACCTCGACGAGATCGCGCGCCGGGGTCAGGTCTTGCAATCTAACATCCTGTCGTAATGCAAGACCTGACCCCTGGCGTCACGATCCGGACCCCGGACCGCTCCGCCCCGGCGGAGTCCCGCCCGGGAGGTCGCGATCGAGCACAGCAGCGCGCGGTATACTGGGTGCTGGAACGGATCGCGGCTCCTGCGAGCCAAGGAGGCCAGCAGATGGCTGCGCCGCGCGGGCTTCGGGAGCTGGCAGAGGAGGGAAGGGCATGAGCGACACGCCGATTCCGGGGTTCTCGTACTTGTGGAGGGGTGAAGAGCTGTCGGCGCGGTCCGGCGCTCAGGCCGAGAGACGCGGGCGGATGTCGCGGGCGAGGGTCTCGTAGATCCCGACCGTGTCTTCCAGGTCCCGGAGGCGCGTCTCGAACAGCACCGTGTGCACCCCGAGATCCCGGTAGCGCCTGAGGTCGGAGACGATCTGCTCGGGCGAGCCCTGCAGGGGCTTGCGATCGGGACCGGCCGGGGTCGGGCGGATCGAGAGCCCCGCGCGCACGCTCAGGGTCAGCTCCTCGAAGCGCCGGCCCTGCCTCGTGCACTCCTCGCGCAGCAGCGCGATGCCCTTCTCGAGCGCCTCCACGGACGGGAACGCCGCATGCCACCCGTCGCCGAGGGCGACCACGCGCTTGAGGGCGCTCGGCGTGTGCCCGCCGATCCACACGGGGATCGCCCGGCGCACGGGCAAGGGCGCGATGCCGATCTCGTTGAATGAGAAGAACCGCCCGTGGTGGCTGGCCCGCTCGGTCGCCCAGCACGCGCGCATGATCCGGATGGCCTCGTCCGACCACGCCCCCCGGCCGTCGAAGGGAGCGCCGAGAAGCTCGATCTCCTCGCGCATCCACCCCACTCCCGCGCCGAGGATCACACGGCCGTCGGAGAGGTGGTCCAGCGTCGCCAGCATCTTGGCCGCCAGCACGGGGTGGCGGTGAGGCAGCACCAGGATCGTCGTCCCCAGCCGGACGCGCTCGGTCACGCCGGCCACCAGGGCCAGCGTGGTGAGGGGCTCGAGGAAGTTGGCGTCGGCCGGCAGGGGGAACTGCCCGGTCTCGCTGTACGGGTAGCGGGAGCGGATCGTGTGCGGGAGGGCCACATGATCGCTCGCCCAGAGGGAATCGTAGCCGAGCGCCTCCATGCGCCGCGCGAAGGCGAGCACGTTGTCGCGCGTGGCGATGGGGCCGAAGACGGGGAGGTGGCAGCCGAAATCCATGGCGCTACTCGCGGTGGCCGCCGGAGGAGTAGAGCAGGCGGTCGCCGAGCTCGCTGCCCGCGATCATCTGCCCGAGCCGCGAGCGCTGGATCTTCCCGCTCGAGGTCTTCGGGATGGTGCTGGGCCGGACCAGGAGCACCTTGGCGGGACGGTGACCGCGCGCGTGGTGGACGCGCTGCACGATCTCCCGGACCAGGAGCGACAGGGCGTCGCGGTCCGCGAGGCCCTCCCGTACCTCGGCCACCACGTGGAGGCGCTGCGTGCCGGTCCGCTCGCTGTCCAGTCCCACCGCCGCGGCGTAGCGCACCCCGGGCACGTGGTCCACGATCTCCTCGATATCCACGGGGATGATGTTCTCCCCGCCGAGGAGGATCAGGTCCTTGAGCCGCCCGGTGACGAAGAGATAGCCGTCGTCGTCCAGGAAGCCGAGGTCACCGGTGCGCAGCCAGCCGTCCGGGGCGAGCACCTGCCGCGTGGCCTCCGGGTTGTTGTAGTAGCCCTGCATCACCCCCGGGCTCCGCACGCAGATCTCGCCCTCGGCGTTGGCGCCCAGGACCTGGCTCTCCTGCATGACGCGGACGGAGACGCCGCGGCATGGCTGCCCCACGGAGATGAAGCGGCCGGAGCGGTCGGAACGGAGGGGGACGGCGCGCGGCCAGATGGCGACGGCCAGCGTGGCCTCGGCCAGCCCATAGGCCGGCGTGATCACGTTACGCACGCCGAACTTCTCCTCGAAGGCGTGGATGGTGCTGAGCCGTACCGGCTCGGCCCCGGACAGCGCCTGCTTCAAGGATGACAGGTCCAGGCCGCTGGTGTCCTGGATGTTGCGCACACAGTTCCGGTACCCGAAGTCGGGAGAGACGGTGAACGTGGCCCGCACCCGGCTGATCAGCTCGAGCCAGGGGCGCGGGTTCTTGAGATCGGGCGGCAGGAGGTAGAGGGGCGAGCCGGAGATCGGCGGCGTGAAGGCGCAGCCGATGAGCCCCATGTCGTGGTAGAGCGGCAGCCACGACACCACGGTGTCGTCACGGGTGAGCTGGGCGGCCTCGGCCATGAACTCGACCGTGCGGCAGACGTTGGCGTGGCTGAGGACCACTCCGCGGGGATGCCCGGTGCTGCCGGAGGTGTACTGGATGAAGGCGATGTCCTCCTCCCGCGCCGTCGGCAGGCCGGGCAGCGGGGCGTCCGTCTCGAGATCGCTGGGCTCGAGGATCGCGCGCACGTTCCCCGCGCCGCCGCCTGCCTCCTCCACGCCCTGCCGGAACCAGCCGATCGTGACGACGACCTTCGCCTCGGAGTCCCGGAAGATGTTGGCGGTGCCCTCCACGCCCAGCGTGGGGTAGAGCGGCACCGGGATCGCGCCCAGCCTGAGCGCGCCGAAGAACGTATAGAAGAACTCGGCGCAGGTCGGGTAGATCAGGCAGACCTTGTCCCCCCGCTCCACGCCGAACCGCGCGAGCCCGGCGGCATGGCGCGCGCTTTCGCGCCAGAGCGCACCGTAGGTGATGGCCTCGTCGAACAGGTGGAAGTACGGGGTGTCGGGATCGGCGGAGGCCCGCTGGCCGATCAGGTCGGTAAGGGTCTCAGCCTTGATCATCCAGGGATCCTCAATGAGACGACGCTGGCGGCACGGGCGATCATTGTCAGGGGGTCATTCTATCGGATTCGGCACCCTGCTCAAAGCCCGGAGGCGACCTCCTCGAGCCAGGCGGCCGGCGCACTAGCGTTCGATCAGGATGCGGTCGAAGGTCTCCGCATAGGCGTAGCCCTTGAGTCTGCCGAAGCGGGCGGCCCGGTCGCGGACGCGCGCCTCCACGGCGACCATGTCCTGGATCTGGCTGGCGTGGCAGGCCAGGGCCTTGAATTTGAGGTCGATGGTGTCGGAGATGTCCACGACCACCTCGGGGTCTTCCCACCACATGAGGTGGACCTCCTTCACCTTGTGCGGCTCGAGCCCCTGGGCGAGGAGCTCGGGGAAGGCCATGTGATCCCGCGCGAGCGGGTAGACGACGTCGAGGACGAGCCCTGCGGTGATGCGGTGGTCGCGGTGCGAGGCGAAGAGGTTCTTGGTGCGGTGCGGGTTCTGCGTGACGATCAGGTCCGGGCGGTGGCGGCGGATCGCGGCGGTCACGGCCATGCGCGACTGGTGCGTGTCCTCCAGCTCGCCGTCTGGAAAGCCGAGGAAGTCCACCGTCTCGACGCCGAGGACGCGCGCGGCCGCGCGCTGCTCCTCCTCGCGGATCTTCACGAGCCGGTCCGGGGTCATCGCGCGGTCGCCCGATCCCTTGCTGCCGTCCGTGACGATGCAGTAGGTGACCTGCTTGCCTTCCTTGACGAGCCGGGCGACCGTGCCGCCGGCGCCGAACTCGGAGTCGTCCGGGTGGGCCGTGATCACCATCACACGCTGGATGCGCTCAGCCATGAAAACTCCTCTATCTTGCTTGAATGTGGATGAGTTCGGGTTGCGGTTTGGCCTCTTCGCCCCTGTGGGGCTCATCGGGGCGCCCGCACGACCGTGCGGCTGTCTCGCCCGTGCAGGCCTCTGCGCTGCTTCAGTTATAATGCGGCCCGTGGTGAAGAAAGCAAGCGCTGCATGAGGATATCACCCCACGCGCGCCGCGAGCCGTCCGCGACGCCTTCGACCTCGATCACGCACCTCCGCGCCGCCGGCGCCATCCTCGTCTTCCTGCTCGCGGCGTTCCCGCTGCTCGCGATGCTGCCGAACGATGTGGCCGGCATCCGCGTGGCGGGGCTGTCCATCCTTTGGTGGTACGGGGGCGTGCTGGCGCCGCTGGCCGCCGCCGCGACGGCGACGCTCGCGGGCCAGTGCTCGGCCGAGGAGATCCCGTCCTCGCCCGATGCGCCGGGTCTCCCCTGATGGGCGCGCCGGGCCTGCTGGCCGTCTGGCTCACGCCCGCGGTGTGGCTCACGCTGCCGGCGCTGATCCTCGCCGGCGGTCCCGATGGCCTCTGGGTCGGGCTCGCGGCCGTGGTGGCGCCACTCGTCGCCGTGCTTGCACGAGTGAGGCAGGCGCGGTCCGGCGACGGCGGACCCGTCCCCCTGTTCCACGTGGCCGTGCTCTTCCTCGTGGTGGCAGGTCTCATCTGGGCGAACCTCGTCGTCGTGGGCGACCTCGTGGGCCGGCTGGGCGCCCCGCGCTGGCATGGGATCGCCATCGCGGCGGCCGGGGGGCTCCTGCTCACCGCGTGGCGTGGGGCCGAGCGGGTCACCGTCCCCCTCCTTGTCGTGACCCTCGGCGGAGCCGTCGTGCCGCTCCTGCTGGTCGCGCTCGCCTCCGGGATCAGCCCCGTGGGCGCCTGGGGCGCCGTCGCGAGCCGCACAGGTTTTCACTTCGCGCGGCAGAGCCACTGGGTCACCGAGGGCCGGGACCTGCGTCTGGCCCACGGACACACCGGCATCGTCTTCGACGAGGAGCATCGCATCACCGTGTCAGGGGAGGGCACGCTCCGGTTGTACAGCAAGGATGGCGGCAGCGGTGCGGAGCGCGAGTGGAAGCTCTCGCCGGGCCAGTCGATCCTCGCGCGGCCTGGTGACCGCCTGGAGCCGGCGCCGGGCATGCGCGTCCGCTTCGAGGCGGACAAGCGCGTGCCCGGCGCGCCGCCGTCGGGCATCGCCTGGGCCGCCGGGCGGCGAGTGCAGGCGCGCGATGCGCTGGGGCTCGCCGTGACGCTGATGGGCGGCGCCATCGCGCTGCTGGCGCCCGCGCTCCCGCCACGCCCGTCCCGGCTCGCGGTCGGTTTGCTGGGCAGCGGGCTCGTGCTGGCGCTCTTCTGGGCGCAGGGGTGGGCCATCTACGCGGCGCTGGGAGCCCCCGACGTCTTCCTCGGCGGGGTCACGGCCGAGGGGCTCCTCGACGTGCCGCGGCTCGTGCTGGGGGAGAGCGCGGGGGCGCTCAGGCTCCAGGGACTCCTGCTCGTCGGCGCCTTCGCGAGCTTCCTCGCCTCCACCATCGCGCTGAGGGGCCGGGTCGCCCGCGTGGACGCCCCAGGCGGGGGGGAGATCGGGCGCGACCTCGGGCTGTGGGCGATGGCCTTTGGCGGCGCCGGCGTCGCCAGCCTCTGGCCCGTGGACCCCTGGCCGCTCGTCCTGCTCGTCCTCGGGGCCGCCGCCTCGGCGCTGGCGCCTGCGGTCCTGCTGCCGCGCCACGGCAACCAGCCGCGCGCCGCGACGCTGGCGGGGTGTGTCGGGCTCACCGTGTTCGCCCTGCTCGCTGCGGCAGGATCGGTCCGGGGTCGCGTTCTCGACGACCTGCTGGCGGTGGCGGCCGGCTACCCCGCCGTCGCGGCGCTGCCGGCGGCGCTCGGCGTGCTCTGGCTCGCGGGCCGTCGAGCGCCGGAGTAGAATGAGGCCTCGATGGCCAACGACCGCATCGTCATCCGGGGCGCCCGCGAGCACAACCTCAAGTCCATCGACGTTGAGATCCCGCGAGACCAGCTCGTGGTCATCACGGGGCTCTCGGGATCGGGCAAGTCCTCGCTGGCCTTCGACACCATCTATGCCGAGGGGCAGCGGCGGTACGTGGAGTCGCTCTCCGCCTACGCGCGGCAGTTCCTCGAGCAGATGGAGAAGCCCGACGTGGACGCCATCGAGGGGCTGTCCCCGGCCATCTCCATCGAGCAGAAGACCACGTCGAAGAACCCGCGCTCCACCGTCGGCACCGTCACCGAGATCTACGACTACCTGCGCGTGCTCTTCGCGCGCGTCGGCGTCCCTCACTGCCCTCAGTGCGGGAAGCCCATCTCCGCCCAGACCGTCCAGCAGATGGTGGACCGCGTGCTCGCGCTGCCGGCGGGGAGCCGGCTGCTGGTCCTGGCGCCGGTGATCCGGGGGCGGAAGGGCGAGTACCACAAGCTCTTCTTCGACCTCAAGCGGCAGGGTTATGTCCGTGTCCGCGTCAACGGGCAGATCCGCGAGCTGTCCGAGGAGATCGGGCTCGCCAAGACCAAGAAGCACACGATCGAGGTCGTGGTGGACCGGATCATCATCCGGGACACGGTGGGCACGCGGCTGGCCGACTCGCTGGAAACCGCGCTCCGCCTGGCCGAGGGCTTCGTCCAGGTGGAGGTGGTGGACGGTCCGGCGATGCTCTTCTCCGAGCGCCTCGCCTGCGCCGCCTGCGGCATCTCCTCCCCGGAGGTGTCCCCTCGGATGTTCTCGTTCAACAACCCGTACGGGGCATGCCCCGAGTGCGGCGGCATCGGCACCCGCTACGAGGTGGATCCGGCCTGCGTGGTGCCCGACGGCCGGAGGGCGCTCGCTCAGGGGGCGCTGGCCCCATGGGTGGGGCAGGCTGGCGGGTATTTCAAGCAGACGCTCCAGGTGCTCGCGCGGCGCCACCGGTTCAACCTCGACACGCCCTGGGACACGCTCTCGAAGAAGACGCGCGATCTGATCCTCCACGGTGAGCCCGACGGCGGGTTCGAGGGCGCGCTCACGATGCTGGACCGCCGCTACAAGGAGACGCTGTCCGAGGAGGCGCGACGGGAGGTGGAGCGCTTCATGACGCTCCAGGACTGCCCGGCCTGCCGGGGCTCGCGGCTCCGCCCGGAGGCCCTGGCGGTGAAGATCGGCGGGCGCTCCATCGCCGAGGTGGTCCGGCTGCCGATCAAGGCGGCGGCCGACTTCTTCGACTTGCTCGCCCTGTCGGAGCGCGAGGCGGCCATCGCGCGGCGCGTGCTCAAGGAGATCCGCGAGCGCCTGGGCTTCCTCTCCGCCGTGGGGCTCGACTACCTCACGCTCGACCGTGGAGCGGCCACCCTGTCCGGGGGGGAGGGGCAGCGCATCCGTCTCGCGACCCAGATCGGCTCGAGCCTCGTGGGCGTGCTCTACATCCTGGACGAGCCCTCCATCGGCCTCCACCAGCGGGACAACCGGCGGCTCCTGGACTCGCTCCGGCGGCTGCGGGATCTGGGCAACACGGTGCTCGTCGTGGAGCACGACGAGGAGACCATCCGGTCGGCGGACTACGTGGTCGACCTCGGGCCGGGCGCCGGCGAGCACGGCGGGTACGTGGTGGCCGTGGGGACGCCGGACGAGATCATCGCCAATCCCGCTTCGCTCACCGGCCGCTTCCTCGCCGGAGCCGAACGGATCGAGATGCCTGGGCAGCGCAGGAAGCCCAACGGCAAGCTCCTCACCATCCACAACCCCCGCGAGCACAATCTCAAGGGCATGGCCGCCCGGATCCCCCTGGGCACCTTCACGTGCATCACGGGGGTGTCGGGCTCGGGAAAGTCCACCCTCGTCAACGACATCCTCTACCGGGCGCTGGCCCAGATGCTCCACCGCGCCCAGGAGCGCCCCGGCGCCCACGACCGCGTCGAGGGCGCCCAGCACCTGGACAAGGTGATCGACATCGACCAGTCGCCCATCGGGCGGACACCGCGCTCGAACCCCGCCACGTACACGGGCGTGTTCACGCTGATCCGCACGCTGATGGCGCGGACCTCGGACGCCCGGATGCGCGGCTACCAGCCGGGGCGCTTCTCGTTCAACGTCAAGGGCGGCCGCTGCGAGGCCTGCCAGGGCGACGGGCTCGTGAAGATCGAGATGCACTTCCTTCCCGACGTCTACGTGACGTGCGAGATCTGCAAGGCGAAGCGCTACAACCGGGAGACGCTGGAGGTCCGCTACAAGGGCAAGAACGTCGCCGACGTGCTCGACATGACCGTGGCCGAGGCGCTCACGTTCTTCGAGCCCGTGCCGGCCATCAAGCAGAAGCTCCGGACCCTCCACGACGTGGGACTCGACTACATCCGCCTCGGCCAGTCGGCCACCACGCTGTCGGGCGGCGAGGCCCAGCGCGTGAAGCTCGCCACGGAGCTCTCCCGGCGGGCCACCGGCCGCACGCTGTACATCCTCGACGAGCCCACGACGGGGCTGCACTTCGCCGACATCCGGCGGCTCCTGGACGTGCTCAACGCGCTGGTGGACCAGGGCAACACGGTGGTGATCATCGAGCACAACCTGGACGTCATCAAGACCGCCGACTGGGTCATCGACCTGGGGCCCGAGGGTGGCGATGAGGGCGGACGGGTCATCGCCGCGGGCACGCCGGAGGACGTGGCGACCCAGGCCGACCGCTCCTACACGGGCCAGTTCCTCCAGCGCGTCCTCTCCCGCCCATGAGGCGAACCAAGATCATCTGCACCATCGGGCCCGCCAGCGCGGACCGCGACGTGCTCCACCGGCTCGTGGCCGCGGGGATGGACGTGGTCCGCCTGAACTTCTCGCACGGCACTCATGCCGAGCACGCCGAGGTCATCCGGATGATCCGGGAAGGGGAGGGGGAGTGGGGCCGGCCCGTCACCATCGTCCAGGATCTCCAGGGTCCCAAGGTGCGCCTCGGCCAGTTCGCCGGCGGCCGCGCGTGGCTCGAGACGGGTGCGAGCTTCACGCTCGCGGCCGAGCCCGTGCTCGGCACGGCCGCGCGGGCGAGCTTCTCCCATCCGGAGCTGCTCCCCATGCTCCGGCCCGGGGACCAGGTGTGGATGGACGACGGCATGATCCAGCTCACCGTCGAGGAGATCGTCGTCGGCGAGGCCCGTTGCCGCGTGACCGCCGGCGGCTGGGTGTCCGACCACAAGGGGATCGCGCTGCCGCGGTTCCCGGTGCCCCTGTCGTGCCTCACGGAGAAAGATCGCGAGGATCTGCGCTTCGGCATCGCGCAGGGCGTGGACTACGTGGCCATCTCCTTCGTCCGCTCCGCCGAGGACATCCAGGAGGTGCGGCGGTTCCTGCACGAGCGGGGGGCGACGCTGCCGGTCATCGCGAAGCTCGAGCGCGCCGAGGTCGTCGGCAACCTTCCCGCGATTCTCCCGCTGGTGGACGCCGTCATGGTGGCCCGCGGCGATCTCGGGGTGGAGGTGCCGCTCGAGGAGGTGCCGATCATCCAGAAGGAGGTGATCCGGCAGGCGCGGCTCGCCAGGGTGCCGGTCATCGTGGCGACGCAGATGCTCGAGTCCATGGTGAGCCATGTGCGGCCCACGCGCGCCGAGGTCACCGACGTGGCCACCGCGATCTTCGACGCGGCCGACGCCATCATGCTCTCGGCCGAGACCGCCACCGGCCGCTTCCCGGTGGAGGCCGTCCAGGTCATGGCGCGCATCGCCGAGCGCGCGGAGCGCGCCGCCCAGGCGCGCGGGGTGGAGCGGCGGCGCTCCGAGGCGTCCGGGTTCCCCGAGGCGGTGGCCGAGGCCGCCTGCCACGCGGCGCGCGTGCTGCGCGCCAAGGCCATCGTGGCCTTCACACAGTCGGGGTTCAGCGCGCGGCTCATGTCGGAGGAGCGGCCGGAGGTGCCCATCGTGGCGCTCACGCCGTTCCCCGAGGTGCAGCGCCGGCTGGGGCTCTTCTGGGGGGTGAGCGCCCGGCTGGTCCGGAGAGTGGAGACGACGGACGAGATGATCGAGGAGATCGAGGCGACCTTGCTCGGGGACGGGACGGTGCAGCACAACGACGTGGTGGTCATCGTCTCCGGCGTGCCCATGTGGGTGACCGGCGCCACGAACCTGCTGAAGTTCCACCGCGTGGGAGACAGGAGGTAACGGAGACCGCCATGGCCTACGACGCGATCCTCTACGACGTGAAGGACAGCGTGGCGACGATCACGCTCAACCGCCCCGAGGCCTACAACGCGCTGAACCTGACGCTGGCGCGGGACGTGTTCCAGGCCACGCTCGAGGCCGACGAGAGCCGGGACGTGCGCTGCATCGTCATCACCGGCGCCGGCAAGGCCTTCTGCGCGGGCGGCGACGTCAAGGACTTCGCCGACAACCCGGACCGCATCGGCATCCTCGTCAAGGAGCTGACCACGTACCTGCACGGCGCGGTGTCGCGGCTGGCCCGCTCGCTCAAGCCCGTCATCATGGCCGTCAACGGCGTGGCCGCGGGCGGCGGCATGAGCCTGGCGCTGTCGGGGGACCTGGTCGTGGCGGCCGAGTCGGCGAAGTTCAACATGGCCTACTCGCGCATCGCGGCCTCGCCCGACGGCTCATCGTCGTATTTTCTGCCGCGGATGATCGGCCTGCGGCGCGCGCTGGAGCTGCACTTCACCAATCGCGTGCTCTCGGCCCGGGAGGCCATGGACTGGGGGCTCGTCAACCGCGTGCACCCGGACGCGGAGTTCCCCGCCGCCGTGCGGACGCTGGCCCGCGAGCTGGCCCAGGGCCCGACCCTGGCCTTCGGCCGCGCCAAGCTCCTCTTCCACCAGTCCACCCAGGAGAGCCTCGAGACCCAGATGGAGCTCGAGGCCCAGGCCATCGCGGCGAGCGGTCACACCGAGGATTTCCGCAACGGCGTGGTGGCCTTCGCCCGGAAGCAGCCCGTCACCTTCACAGGGCGGTAGTGTCGCGTCCGGCGGTGACCGCCGCCCTGCTCCTGGCGTTGTGCCTGGGGCAGGGCGGCGACGGGGCGGCCTGGCCGCTCTCCGAGGGCGATGTGTCGGGGAACCGGGTGGCCGCCGGAAAGGGGAGCTTTCCGCGCTGGCAGGCGCTCTCCCTCGCGACCGAGGTGCCGCTCCGGTGGCTCGTGGCCCTGCCGCCGCATCGGCTCGCGGCGGTGGACCACGAGGGGACGCTGTGGA
>Ga0209211_10009763_pt1 | contig 12705 bp, 13 predicted proteins | sample RifGroA2_FD_183992 | JGI IMG/M metagenome (GOLD analysis project Ga0209211, IMG submission 183992) | Groundwater microbial communities from Rifle, Colorado, USA - Groundwater A2 (SPAdes) (version 2) | ecosystem: Environmental > Aquatic > Deep subsurface > Groundwater | place: Rifle, Colorado... | reverse complement strand
GCTAATTTTAGTTAGTTATTCATGAAATAAAACCTTAAAAATTAGTAATTATCATTATAGCTTATTTATCAAGTCCCGTTAAATTGCGTATGATCCGATAATTTCTCGATAACCTCAGGATTATGAAAACCGCCATATTCCACAAAATACACTTCCCCATTCTCTTGAACATCTCTAAATCTTCTACCAATTACACTCTCATATTCAAACCCAAAATTATATTTATCCTTATCTGATTCTCTGATTTCTGATCTAGAAGCAAATAATGAAATTAAAAAATCACGTACTTTATCTCGAAGTGGCGATTTAGAAAAATATTCACTTCCATTTATTTTTGTGGATTCAACACTAACAACCAATGCTTCATACAAACTATGAGCATTTTTATTATCCTTATTGTCAAATTCAGCCAGCAAGGCTTTTTTAATTAGTGGTTTTATTTCATCACTAGACATAAAATCTGGTGATACCACCATAACCTCAGCCGTCATTCCGGCGGAGATTAAATTATTACTTTCTAAAAGAATTTTAACCGCCTGCTCGCCAAGATCATGTATATCTTCCTTTTCCCTGCCATCTTTTGCGATATTGAGATAATAAATAATATTTTGAATTAACGGAACCTGCTCGGCATCTTTTTCATCACACACTTTTTTTATTGCCACCATAGCTTCGTCGCGAAGACCGGGATATTTTATAATTGTTTCAGCATCAAAAAATCCCATTAATGAAAAAGCATCCTTTAAATTACCTTCTTTGAATCTGTCCTGAATTTTTTTATAAACTCTATCCCACACCTCTCGCAAATCCATTTCTGAATCACAACGATAAATAACACGCGTCAACACTCTTTTTGCATCTTCAATATTATCTTTATCCAAACTTGATAAAAGCTCTGGCAAAGCTATTGGAAGTACAAAATCTATTGGTAATTTATGAACATTTAAAACAGTACCGGCACCCCAAATATCGTTATTTTCCATTCTTGTTTTAAATGCTAATTTGAACAAATCATTTATTTCTTCATCAGTCTTTCCACTTTGTTTTGCTTGTTCAATCAAGTCTTCTATTTCATCTTGATAAAATTCAACCATATCTCCACCGTTTAAACCCAATAAACTGCTCAAGTATTCAAAAGAATTATAAGCAGTAAAATTATCAAAACCCTGATCTCCAGCATCTGTTTGCTCTCCATGAGCAGGGTGTGTCAAATCATAACTTTGTAAATCCTCAGACATATTATAAATTTGTTAAAAAATTACTTACCAATAAACATCCAAATTCCTTCCAAAATTCCGGATTTAAAATATTCAGGCAGACTTATTTTATTCAAGTCAAACCAATCATAGCCAGCGTGTTCATGGCTGATTTTAATTTCCCCACCCAAATAATCCGCTTCGAAAAATATATAAATTATGTGAAGTTCGCGGTTTAATTTTCCGGAATGTTCCGGAGCAACGCGATGCCGGCCAAGCGCCACTGGTTTTGGATGTATTTTAAAACTGATGTCGCCAACCTCCTCTTTTATTTCACGAGACAAAATTTCTTGGTAAGAAGTTTCAAATTCATCTTCATCAATTCTGCCCCCAGGCAAATCATAAAATCCGACAAAAGTTCCGTCCTCAACACCTTTCAAACCCAAAACCTGGCCATCTTTATCTTTCAAAATAGCCTTCAAAGACACCTGATAAAAATCTCTTGTTTTCATATCAACTATTTTTTCATCCTTACGTTCTTAAGTTTGTAAGGATGTTATTTTAATAGAAATTATTTTTCTTTTTTTGACCACCCTAAAATATCCGGTTTGTAAAATTTAATCAATGATTGAATAGTTTGTTTAATAAATTGACCAACATCCGGAACCACTGAACCAATACTTTCCATTCCATCCCTTCTTAGACTAGCACCCTGTTTAAAGCTTACTTGAATAATATCCTCAGCCATTCTTTCTAAAACACCCCTTAATACTTCCAAATCTTTTTCTTTTCCCAATTGAGAAAGAAGAGTATTTTCTAAAATTGATGAAATTACAACTTTTGCCAAATTACGAGTTATTTCCGGAGCTTGCCAAAAAAATAAATTACTATCCGCAAAATATTCTCTTGCTTGTTCAACATTTTCAATTCCATATGCTTTTTGAAATTTTAAAGTAAAAGATCGCGAATTTTCACGTCCAGCCTCTTCTGTGGAAGATGGATCAAGTCTATTCACCATATAATCTGCTAATCCTTCCAAGTCGTTCTTTCTAATCAATTCCTCTAATTGTTGTTTGTCAGACACACTCTCTTTTTTCGTCACATTCGGAAAAAGACCCCACTCAAAAGCCAAACCATTAGCCGATTGAGTAAGTCCGGAATGATAACGTATGGTTTGTATTTCTCCATCTTTTTTAATATGCAAAAAAGTTGTTATCTGTTCATCACCAGTCGTATAACGAGTATCGGTATTTTTTTCTTCGCTTGATCCAAAATATTCCGGACGCAACATTAAACCCAGCCTTAAAACTTTCGGGTGGTAATATTTTTCTTCTGTTTGAGCTTTCTTTGATCGTTTATTCCAAGCATAATAAGGCAAACCAGCTTCTTCAAATTTTTCCTGCAATATTTTATTCAAAGCAGCGCTTTGTTCACGCAAATACTCTAAACGTTCACGATCTTCCGGAGTTTCAACAATTTCAACCAACCGCTTTTCTTTATCATAACGCGGTTTCTTTTTTATTTCTTCCCCAATACCTTCCGGCAACGCTTTTTGATATTCGGACATATTTTTTACTCGCCCTTACATTCTCAAGTTTGTAAGGATATTTACAAAAGTAGTGTCTGCAAAGCACGCCTTTGTACTATACGCCTTTGTACTATAATTTATGATCCAAATTTACCCACAAATTCATCCTTGCTCATACTTACTTGTTTCACCTCTGGCTTTTCTCCTGATTTTAAATATTTTTCCAGAGAACGATTATTGTAATACAACGCTAAATGCTGTATAGCTAAAACATCAGGATCTTCCGGATCAACATTTTCTATCGCCACATCTTCCCCGAGCATCTGCTTCGCATATTCTCCCAAACGCCCACCAAACATCCATGACTTCATCATAACAGCATCTGCTCCCAACTCTCCAGTTTTTAATTTTTCTGCCACTGCTCTAAAACCTTCAACAACTTTTGTCAACAACTCATCACTGCCTACACCAGCTGGTCTGATGTGCAATGAAAGTTTGTTGTTATCTTTGTTTTCATAAGCAACTATTTCATTGGCAAACATCATACCGCTTCCCTCCTCAACTTCTCCACCTTTATGATTCCATTGTTTTAAAAACGCATCAGCAACCAATGATCCGGCAATTTTGTTTGCTAAACCATCAATTGAAAACTGACCATTTTCACACTCTGCCAAAGTGTCTTTAATAATTCCAACCAACGACTCATTCGGGTCTGATCTAAATGAAAATAAACCACTCATTCTTTCCTTTACTTTTTCCTTGTCAACATCTTGATCTGAACTAAGCAACTTTTGATATAACTCAAAACCGCCCGCAAATCTCAAAAATGCGACGTTAGACAAAAACATTTCTTTTCGATCCTGCCCGCCTTCTCTGGACATATTTTAAATTTTTTACATCCTTACAAACTTAAGAATGTAAGGATGTTTACAAAAGTAGTATTTGCAAAGCACGCCTTTGTATTTACACACCTTTGTACAAACATTCCTTCTTCAACCCTAAAGGTACTTTTCTTAATGATTTTTTGAATTTCGCTATTCATATATTAATTTCTACACCCTATGACACTTTTTATATTTCTTCCCCGAACCGCAAGGGCATAAATCATTCCTTCCGATCTTTTCATTTTTAATCCCCAGACATTCTCCGCCACCGCTTGTTATTTATTTCTTCTTTCTTCATAAATCCAAATACCAACCAACCTATTGATCCTTCTATTCCCTAAACAGTTTCCATCCTTTTGGAACCTCTCCTGTTTTTAAAATCTTATACTATGCGACCAATCTCTCCGTTGTTTGCTTCCCATTTTTTCTGATATAATAATTTTATTTTTTTCATCCTTACAAACTTAAGAATGTAAGGATGTTTACAAAAGTAGTGTTTGCAAAGCATGCCTTTATACTACTTCTGGTTCCGGTATAAATAAAACATAATCAACACCACCAACATTACAACCGCTACCTTTAAAAAAATTATTATAGATAGTGGGTATAATCAAACTTTGTTTTGGACTGATACCAAATTCAGATAACCTATGAAATTGTAAGTTAGCAACCCCAACCACTGGTGAAACCGTTTCAATAAATGTCCACGGAAGTCCCTGCTCTTTGGCACGATAGCCGAGGCGGTAAACAAAGTCTCTTCCATTCCTACCCAGCTCCGGTTCCGTATTGACATGTAAATTTCCGAAAATCATCAATACCTTGCCGTCACCAGATATTTCTTTTATTCCATCAAACATACCCTTGTCCCGATTATTTTCATGATCAACACTTCCCTGATCATCTTCATAAACAGGCTGATCATGATCAACTGCCTTAATCTGCAAACCTAGTTCCTTTGCTTTATTAAAAATTTTAATCCAATCCTCTGCCATATTTTTATATAAACCAAAGGTTGTTCTTTCTGCTAACTCTGAAGCTGTAATTTTCCCTTTCAAAAAATCATCTACAACCCCCTGATTTCCACTGTCTTCTTCTAAGGCAAGGGTTGTTAATCCTTTTTCTTTTAATTCAGGAAGTAAATCTAAAATCAATCGTCGTAATGGACCAAACGCGTCAATATGATTTTCTCCCACAACTAACACTTGTGAAGAATCCATTTCATCCAACAAAACTTCACGCGCCGGTCTGCCGTGCTTTTCTATTTCTTCTTTAATTAATTTCCCAAGAACCTCAATATCTTCTCTTTTACCATCAAAAACGGATCCTTCTTTAAATTCGGACATAATTTTATTTTTTAACATCCTTACATACTTAAGAATGTAAGGATGTTATTTTTCACGATATTTTTCTATATTTGTAAAATAAAAAATTATTTGGATTCCTGAAAACCGAGTTTTAACAAAACCGATTTTGCATTTTCAATCATATCATCCTTAATCAGAATATAATCTTTTGAATATGTCGACACCACTAGAATATTCATGCCTTCTTTAGCAATTGCGAGACTAACTGTTGCAATAAATCCCATGGAATAGAACGGAATTGATACATTAAGTTCGATCAACTGATAAAAATCCTTGTTGCATTCCACTAAGGACAGTTTGAAAAGATTTTCTTCTTTTGTTATTACTGTAATTTCATCAACGTCCTTACTTATCATAAAATGATTTTCCATGTCTGGAGCCTTCGAAACTTTGGCGTACACAAACCTTCCTTCTTCAACCCTAAAGGTGCTTTCCTTAATAATTTTTTCGATTTCGTTATTCATACATCAATTTCCGCTTTCCATAGCGCTTTTTGAAATTTTAGTTTAATGGGAAAATTATTTTTTTCTTTTTCTTTGCCAAAGCTGCTTGCGCGGATGTTTCTTAATCTCCTCAAAAATCTTTTTTAGCGTATCTTTCATTCCATCTGCTGTCAAATTTTTTACTTCCGTCAAAGTTTGATCTTCTCCTCCTTCGTGATTATACGACTGATAAGGATCGTTAAGATGGTCAAAAATTTTCCCTTGCTTTGCAAATTCATTTTTTAATTGTTTACGGTAAATATTAAGTAAATCATAAATAGTGACGCCATTCACGTCAATCCCGTATATGTAATTAGTATATGGAAATACCATCTGACTTTCACCATCATTGACCTCATGACAAAACATTTCCACGACTCTAATATCCCAAGTATCTTTTTTGGGATGTTTAACAGTTTGAATTTCCACCCAATCACCGTGTTTGATCCCCAATCCATTTTCGTGTCTCAACATAATATTATCCTTGCCCTGCCGGACCATCAGGTCTATATCACGCACCAAAGATTCTGGATCCTCATTTTCAATATTAACTTTTATGAAAACCCACTCCGAATTTTCATTGCTGCCCTCAACAATTTTTTCCATAAAACTTTTCAGTCTTTCAAATTCCTTTCTCATCCGTCCGACCATTTCATGTACCTTATAATATTTATCATCATTTTCCATATCAATATTTGAAACCAATCCGTGCAATTCGGTAGCTTGTTTATGCAATTCAAGAACTCCTGGCCATCCAAGCTTTTTTCCATCGCTGCTCCACAATAAAATCTTCGAAGCAAGTTCATATGCTTCTCTTTCTTTTTGACCGAGCATCTCAAATGGTTTTTCTCGTCCTTCCATATATTATTTTCCATGACACTTCTTATATTTCTTCCCCGAACCACAATAGCACGGGTCATTCCTCCCAATCTTTTCATTCTTAATCCCCGGACCCTCTCCGCCGCCGCTCGTTTTTGGCGCTCCGCTTAAACGAATTCCATGCTGTTCGAGTAAACTTTTCGGCGCTTGATGCATGGCCGCGCTGATTTTGAAAATAGAATAAACAATTCTTTGCTGAATTCCGGCTTGCGTTTCGCGGAACATTCGATGGGATTCTTTTTTATATTCAATCAAAGGATCGCGCTGGCCGTAACCACGCAAACCAATTCCGGTGCGCAAGTGGTGCATCGCATCCAAGTGCTCCACCCAAACTCGATCCATGGTTTGCAAAACCAAACCCTTGGTTGCTTGTTTCAAAATTTCCGGATTGCCAATTTCTTTTTCCTGTGTCAAATATGCCTCGCGTGCCAAACCAACCAAGGTTTCAATTATTGAAGTTCGTGCTTCAGCCGCGGCTAATTTTCCTTCACCTGTTTTGCGCAAAACCCGCACGCCTTCTTCTCCTGCCTGCGACATTAAAAACATCGCATGCATATCTTTGATAATTGAATCCATGTCCCAATCCTGCTCATTTTCTGACGCAGTATGAAAAGATACCACGTGTCCAATTTCATCTTCTACCAATTCAAAAGCCCATTCGCGAATTGCATTTGCATCATTCGAAGCATCCGCGTCAATTACCTCGCGCCGTTTTTGATAGAAAAATTCACGATGTTTGTTCAAAACATCATCATATTCCAATAAATGTTTGCGAATATCAAAGTTATGACCTTCCACTTTTTTCTGCGCTGACTCAATTGATTTTGAAACCATGTTGTGTTCAATGGCTTGATCCTCCGGCAAACCCATTTTCTGCATCAAATTTTTCATTCGGTCCGGACCAAAAATTCGCAACAAATCATCTTCCATGGAAACATAAAATTGAGTGGTGCCGGGATCACCCTGACGACCGGCGCGTCCGCGCAACTGATTGTCAATTCGGCGCGACTCGTGGCGTTCAGTTCCTAAAACATGCAAACCGCCAAGATCACGGACTTTTTTGGCGGTTCCCGCATCCGGCGGATTTCCACCCAAAATAATATCCACACCGCGTCCCGCCATGTTGGTGGCAACTGTTACCGCGCCACTCCTACCCGCCTGCGCAATAATTTCCGCTTCACGCTCGTGGTTTTTCGCGTTCAAAATTTCATACTGAATTCCTTCACGCGACAACAACTCTCCCAACAATTCATTCTTTTCAATTGATCCAGTACCAACCAAAACCGGCTGGCCTTTTTCTTGCAAATTTTTAATTTCCGAAACCACGGCTTTGAATTTTCCTTTTTCCGTGGCATAAACCCGATCTGACAAATCATGCCGCACCAAAGGTTTGTTGGTTGGAATCGCAGTCACTTCCATTCCATAAATTTTTGAAAATTCTTCTGACTCAGTAAGCGCAGTACCGGTCATACCGGCCAATTTTTTATACATTCGGAAAAAATTTTGAAAAGTAATGGTGGCTAAAGTCCGGCTTTCGCGCTGAATTTTCACACCTTCTTTTGCTTCCAAAGCTTGATGCAAACCTTCGGAAAATCGGCGGCCATGCATTAAACGTCCGGTAAATTCATCAACAATAATAATTTCGTCATCTTTGATTACGTATTCTTTTTCACGTTTATACAAAGCTTGGGCGCGCAACGCGGCCTCAAGATGGAAAATCATGGTGGTATCAAGCGTGGTCCATGGATCTTTTCCGACCCAAGAAGTAACCTTGTCTTGCCCAGCTTCCGTGTAATGGACCGAACGTTCTTTTTCATCAACAGTATAATCTTCCACCGGTTGGAGTTTGCGCACCATTTCTGCAAAACGATAATATTGATCGTCAGATTCTTCAGCTGGCGCGGAAATAATCAAAGGTGTGCGGGCTTCATCTATTAAAATAGAATCTACTTCATCAACAATTGCGTAATGCAAATTACGTTGCACCATTTGATGAAGTTCGCCAACCATGTTGTCGCGCAAATAATCAAAACCAAATTCATTGTTCGTGCCGTAAGTGATGTCAGTTTGATAAGCCTCTTTGCGCGAAACCGGTTTTAAATAATCATAATGAACGCGGAATGATCCGGTGGTGTCGCGTTCTTTATCATGTTCTTCCTTGTTTTCTTCGGTATGTTTGTAGCTCTCGTCATACAAAAATGCGCTTTCATGTTGGATGGAACCGACAGTCAAACCAAGTGCGGCATAAACTTGCCCCATCCAAACCGCGTCGCGTCGTGCCAAATAATCATTGACTGTCACAACATGCACGCCTTTTCCAGTTAACGCATTCAAATAAATTGGCAAGGTGGAAGTTAAAGTTTTTCCTTCACCTGTTTTCATTTCTGTAATTTCACCGCGGTGCAAAACAATTCCGCCCATTAATTGAACATCATAATGACGCTGACCGAGTTTGCGTCTGGCCGCTTCACGAACCGTGGCAAACGCTTCTGGTAAAATATTATCCAAAGTTTCTCCTTTGTTGAGACGTTCTTTAAATTCACTTGTTTTCGCACGCAATTCATCACTGCTTAAAGAAATAAAAGAAGACTCCAGCTCATTGATTTTTGAAACAACGGGCTCGAGTTCTTTAATAACTTTTTTATTTGGATCACCGAAAATTATTTCTAGAAATGACATGGTAATTATTTGCCTCCTAGACTAATTTAAATTTCATCATCTTTCAACCGCTCCGCTACTTTAGCGTCTTTTGAATACATTGCATCAGTATTCAAAGATGTTAATTTCTTTGCACGACGGGCGCCTTTTCTGGCACCATCACGGCGTTTTTCTTTATATTTTTTAATTTGACGGACAACTTCTTCGTGAACTTCATCAATTGCTTTGTACAAATCATCAGCTTCTTTGGCAGCGCGCAAAACTTTTTCCGGAATTTCAAGATTTATTTCAGCATAAAAAACATCGCCTTTATTATGATGCTTGCTTGGTTTGCCAACTTCAACTTCAATATTCACTGCCTGACCCATTTTTTGAGTGAATTTTGCCAAGGCTTGAATTTTCTTGCGAATCTTGGTTTTAATTGCCGGAGTAAGCTCAATACCCGTGCCCTTGATTGAGATAATCTTCATAAAAATATAAAAAAATTATGTTTAAAACATGGCTTTATAGTATCACAAATGCTAAGGATTGTCTATAAAACAGATTTAAGATTAAAGATTTAAGATCTATTATGTAGGGCGGGGTCTTGCACCCCGCCTTTAGATTATAAAATTGTTTACGAAGCTGAACCTAGTAAAGATTGTAGCTCAGGCCTTCAGGCCTGAGAACATCCTCAAACCTAAAGGTTTGAGCTACTTCATAATATTTGTTTTGGATTTATGATTTGGAATTTTACCTTCTATTAGCGGCTTATCAAAAACCAACGTATTGAACCTCTTCCTGTAAATTTATTCCAAACTCATTTCGCGCGCGGGTTTTGATAAATGCCACTAATTGCACAACATCATCAGCTGTCGCATCACCGGCATTTATTATAAAACTTGCGTGTTTGTCCGAAACCTCTGCACCACCGATTTTATAATTTTTCAAACCAAGTTGATCAATAATCCAACCAGCCGGAATTCTTTTGGCATCCAAAAATTCTTTTGGCACATCCGCCGCTTTTGTTAATTTTAAAATTTCTGATTCATCTTTAAATTCCACATTTTTAAAAAAACAACCAGCTGTCTTTTTTCCAAGCGGTTGTTTTTCTTGACGTTTTTTTTCATTTTCTTTCATTTTTAATACTACCTCGGCACGGCTACTTTTTTTCAACTCCAACACAACTGACAAAATTATTGGCTTTGGATCCATGCGTTTAAAAATACTATTTCTATAACTAAACCCACAATCTTTATTTTCAAATTCCAAAAAACCATTCTCGAATTCTCGAGAATTCGAGATAGGATTTTTTATTCCAAAAACCACAATTTTTTTTACCACCTCGCGCATGTCTCCCCCAAAACCGCCAGCATTGCCATAAATCGCGCCACCAATTGTTCCTGGTAAAGACGCCGCCCATTCCAAACCAGACAAACCAGCGCTCACAGTCTGATTCGCCACCAAAGCAGTCAAAGCTCCGGCACCAACCACAACTTCTGTACCGCGAATTTCAAAATCCATATTTCCAACTTTTATTACTAATCCATCAAATCCATTATCAGAAATTAAAACATTTGATCCGCCGCCAAGAATATAATATGGAATATTCAAATCTTGCGCTGTTTTTACTGCCGTCACAATTTCATCGCTGGTTTTGGCATGGAAAAAATATTTAGCTCCCCCACCAACGCAAAAAGTACAGTGCCGAGAAAGCATTTCATTTTCCAAAACCCACCCGCCTAATTTTTCTTGCAATTCATTTAAAATTGACGCGACCATATATTCCTGGTTACATTTTTTCGCGTACGCGAAATTTTGTAACCAAGTTCATTTAATTATTCAATCATAATTAAAGTATACGCCTCAAAGAAAAACATAGCAAACAAAAACCCACGACCGAATGTCATGGGAATTGAGTCAACACTTGTCTAACTATTAATAACAACCTTCGGATGTTCAAGCACAGGTTGAAAAATGATACTTCTTTCACTCGCAAAATGACTAAGAAGTCTCTGTAGCTTCCAAGCCTGCTCACCGGGAACCAGCACCGAAACCGTAGTTTCTCCATTTTTCCTATGATGTTGAATAGTGCTGCCAAATTCCTTAGTAAACGCAGTGGCAAAATCACGGACACATACCCACGGCATTATGATCGTAAATTTCACTGCCACTGATTCAATATAAATACCGTATTTTTGATCCATTTTTCCTCCTTGCCACGTGAACCCGCGAGGGTTTTTACGTGGCTCATTGCGTTGAACCCGCAAGGGTTTTTACGTGGCTCATTTATGATTACTTATTTTACCAGAAGATATCAACTTAACATCTTTTAAAAAATGTGTCAATATATATTAGAAAATAACTGGTATCAATGGTTACATTTTTTCGCGTACGCGAAAAAATGTAACCGACTTAATTAAAATATAAACTGTAAAAATATGAGCACCAACAAACTCAGAAACCAAATTCAAGAACTGCTTGATTTGGCAGACATTAAACTTAATGGCAGCCGACCATGGGACATTAAGGTAAATGATGAAAAACTATATCACCGCGTCCTCTCCCATGGTTCGCTTGGTTTGGGCGAATCTTACATGGATGGATGGTGGGATTGCGAAGCCATTGATCAAATGCTGGATCGTATATTCAAAGCTGATCTAGACAAAAAAGTAAAAAATAATTGGAAACTTTTGCTTGAGGTTGTAGGCGCGCAAATTTTCAACATGCAAAATAAAAAACGCGCGCGCGTTGTTGGTGAAAAACATTATGATATTGGAAATGATTTGTATGAAGCAATGTTGGACACGCGCATGGCCTATTCATGCGGATATTGGAAAGATGCTAATAATTTAGACGATGCACAAGAAGCCAAGCTGGATTTAATCTGCCAAAAATTGGGATTAAAATACGGCGACCGCGTTTTGGATATTGGCTGCGGCTGGGGAAATTTCACCAACTTTGCCGCTAAAAAATATGGAGTAAGCTGCGTTGGAATTACTATTTCCAAAGAACAAGCCGCGCTCGCCAAGAAAAAAGCTGAAGGCTTGCCAGTGGAAATTAGGCTTCAAGATTACCGCGAACTCAATGAAAAATTTGACCATATCATATCAGTTGGAATGATTGAACATGTTGGTTATAAAAATTATCGGACTTACATGGAGGTTGCTCATCGCAATTTAAAAGATGACGGACTCTTTTTACTGCACACAATCGGTGGCAACAAATCTGTAAAAACAACTGATCCTTGGATTGCAAAATATATTTTCCCAAATTCCATGCTTCCATCAGTGACACAGCTTGCCAAATCTTTTGAAGGATTATTTGTTATGGAAGACTGGCACAACTTCAGCACTGATTATGACAAAACACTGATGAGCTGGATGAAAAATTTTGATGCCGCTTGGCCACATCTAAAAGAAAAATATGGCGACCGATTTTATCGCATGTGGAAATTTTATCTGCTTTCTTGCGCTGCAAGTTTCCGTGCTCGCAACAATCAACTTTGGCAAATCGTTTTGTCAAAAAATGGCGTGCAGGGTGGGTATCAGTCGATAAGGTAATTAGGTAAAAATTCCAAGCACCAAAAGAAGTTTGTAGTTGGTAGTGAGTAGTTGGTAGTAAAATTCCAAACCGACTCCGAAGGAGTCGTCCCGAACTGTTGTAACGAATATTCTCATTCTTATGAGCTCTTGTCTTTGTTTCTTTGTTCTTCTGTTTCTCAGTTTCTCTGTT
>Ga0209211_10009758_pt1 | contig 12709 bp, 8 predicted proteins | sample RifGroA2_FD_183992 | JGI IMG/M metagenome (GOLD analysis project Ga0209211, IMG submission 183992) | Groundwater microbial communities from Rifle, Colorado, USA - Groundwater A2 (SPAdes) (version 2) | ecosystem: Environmental > Aquatic > Deep subsurface > Groundwater | place: Rifle, Colorado... | reverse complement strand
GCGGGGCTCGCGGCCCTGGTCACGGGGCTGGGCGCCCGCGGCGTGAACCAGGTCCGGGAGGCGCTGTCCCGGGCGGCCGCTCCGCTCGACGGCTTGACCCAGGATCAGCAGGGCTACGGAATGATCGAGGCGGACCGGTTCTAGTGTAGTGGGTCATAAGTCCAATCGCAGTCGTCACTAGCCTGGACCTTCTGGGCGACTGTGCCCGGGCACAGTCCGGGGGGGCCCGCCGCCAGATAAAATGGACGAGCCGGCAACCCCCAGTGTAGTGGGTCAAAAGTCCAATCGCAGTCGTCACCCCGGCGAAAGCCGGGGTCCAGGTTCCGGACTGGCTGCGTTCGCCGCCCCTTGATTCTCCGGGCGCCAAGGGCTAGAATCAGCCTACCATGAGAACCCATGATGCCGCCGTCCTCTTCATCGCCGCAGCGTTCGTCCTCTCCGCTTCCGGAAGCGCCGGCGCCAAATCCAAGAAATCCGCGGAGCCCGGCGTCCGCAACGGGGCGATCGCCTTCTGGGCGGCGGCCGGCCCCCAGGACGTCAAGAACGCCGTCGGAGGGTTCGATGCGGCCGGCGTCATCCTGCTCGTCGACGCCAAGGGGAAGAAGCGGACGCCGCTGACCCAGGGCGGCCACGGCGGCGACGACATGGATCCCGTCTGGAGCCCGGACGGCAAGAAGCTCGCCTTCGTCTCCAACCGGGACCAGCGCTCCGACATCTACAGCATGGACGCGGCCGGCGGGGAGCAGACCGGCCTGACGCTGGGCGCGGAGGCCCTCGCCAGGAACCCGACCTGGAGCCCGGACGGCGTGAAGATCGCCTTCGACGCCAACAAGGACGCCAACGTCGACATCTACGTCCAATCCCTGGCGCCCCAGACCCACGGCTGGACGCGCCTGACCGACAACCTGGCGGTCGACATGATGCCGTCCTGGAGTCCGGACGGCAAGAAGCTCGCCTTCGTCTCCAACCGGGACGGGAGATACGCCGTCTTCACCATGGACCCGGACGGGGAGAACGAGACCCGCCTGACCCCCAAGGAGATGCACGCCTGGTGGCCGCGCTGGAGCCCGGACGGGACCCGCATCGTGTTCAACTGCAACGCCGGGACCGATTTCCGCGCGCCCAAGTCCTTCGACCTGGCCTTGGGCAACGACATCTGCGTCATGAACCGCGACGGGGCGAACCGGACCATGCTGACCGACGGCAAGAGGGACAACGACATCCAGCCGTCCTGGAGTCCCGACGGGAAGAGGATCGTGTTCATCTCGGACCGGGAGAAGCCGAGCGCCCGGGGCGGGCACATCCACCTGATGGACTCCGACGGCCTGAACCGCGCCTTCCTCAAGGGCACGGAGCACAGCTTCGCCCCTTCCTGGCAGCCGCTGGTTCAGTAGTCGAGTCCGGAGATGGAGAGGTGCGTCGCCAGCCGGGTCAGCAGCATGTTCCGCAGCAGGTCCGAGGTCGCCACCGTCCCGTCCTGATCCGTCCGGTCGACCGAGGCCCCCGCCTCCTGCAGGCGCGCCAGTGCGTTCTGCGTGGGATGGCCGTAGTTGTTGCGGCCGACCTCGATGACGGCCCAGCGCGGCCGCACCGCCTGCAGGAAGGCGGCGGAAGAAGAGCGCGCGCTGCCATGGTGCCCGACCTTGAGCACGTCCGCTTTCAACTCCGGACCGAAGGCGGCGGTCATGGACGCTTCCGCTCCGGTCTCGGCATCCCCGGTCAGGAGCACCGATAGCCCCTCGGCCGCGGCCTTCAGCACGATCGAACAGTCGTTGACGGCCGCGTTGCTGCTTCGGTCGGCGGGGTCGCTCTTGACCGGGTCCGGGCAGGAATTGAAGACTTTGACCGCGACGCCGGGGCCCCAGTCCAGGCTCTCGCCGGGGCGGGGGTAATGCGTGACGCAGCCCGGTTCCCGGCCGGCCTTGGCGCGGACCGTCTCGTCCCCGACGGCCCCGGCGTTGTCCATCCGCGTGTCGTAGAAGTTGTCCACCTGGAGCCGGTCGAACACGTAGTTGAGCCCGTTGTAGTGGTCGGCGTGAGGGTGGGTCAGGACCACGTGATTGATGCGGGTGATCCCCTGGCTTTCCAGGAAGGCGGCGAGGGGAGCCGCGTCCGGTCCGCCGTCGACGAGGGCGTTCTCGCCGCCGGGGAGTTCGATGTACTCCGAGTCCCCCTGTCCGACGCTGATGAAGGTGACGCGCAGGGCCCGGAGGCTCTTCGCGGGGGAGGCGGGCGCGAGCGCGGTCCCGGCCAGGTCGGCGGGCGGCTGGGGCGCCGCCACGGCGCCGAGGTCGAGGGCGATCCGGCCCTTGAGGTTCTCCGGCTCGGCCGCCCAGGTCGGAGCGGTGAGCGCCAGCGCCAGTATCCATAGGCTCGGTCCGTTCATAGACTCCCCCTACAACGAAAAAGGGGAGTCGGCGCCGGACTGGCGCTTCGTCCCCTGGTGACTCCGGGTTAAGGCCCGAAGGTGGATGCTCCCCGACCAATTTCAGGGATTACAAGGTCGCCTATAGTGTGCCAGACTTTAGGGCATAAAGCCAGGCCCTGTAGACCTACGCGGAAATGGGGCCAAGGGCCCAGGTCGTCCGAGGCCGTTGTCGCCCCCAATCCTCGGCTAAGCGCCATACGACCCCGCGAACCCCGGTGAGGGGCCGTCGGAATCTCGAAGGGCGGCGACGGCGCAGCTGGCGGGCTGTTTTTTAGCGGCGGTCCAACGGGATAACTGTGCCCGGGCACAGTTATCCCCGCGATCCACAAGTGGGCGCAGCCGCGCGACAACTTCAGGACCGTCCGGCCCGCGTGTAGTGAATCATTAGTCCAATTACATTCGTCACCCCGACGAAAGCCGGGGTCCAGTCAGCAAATCGGGTTTCTGGAATCCGTTCCACACGCTGGCTACCGGCTTTCGCCGGTATGACGGCTTTTCAAATGTAAGGGTCTTCGTCCCGGCGGGGATAGCCTTGCCTGCGGATTCGGGCGGCGCCGCAGGCAGCGCCAGGAGTGTGCCCGGGCACAGTTGCTTAGCCGAGGATCGGGGGTCGCCCGCAGCCTTGACTTGCGGTTCCCGTTTGGTTTAGATGGATGTGGCCCGGGACGCTCGGGCCCCGAGGAGGCGCCATGAAAGGCTGGACCGGGAACATCCTGCGCATCGATCTCACCAAGAAGACGTTCCGGATCGACCATTTCACCGAGGAGTTCGCCCAGAAGTGGATCGGCGGCCGCGGCTTCGCCCTGAAGATCCTCTGGGACGAGCTCAAGCCCGGCGTCGATCCGCTGGGCCCGGACAACAAGTTCCTGGTGGTGCAGGGCCCCATTTCCGGCGTGCCCATGCCCAACAGCGGCAAGACCATCGTGGCGGCCAAGTCCCCCCTCACCGGGACCTACGGCGACGGGAACCTCGGCACTCACGTCACCATCCAGATGCGCAAGGCCGGCTACGACATCCTGATATTCGAGGGGAAGGCCGCCGCGCCCACCTACGTCTGCATCCAGGACGACCAGGTGGAGTTCCTGCCGGCGGAGCACCTCTGGGGCAAGGGCACCTACGAGGCCCAGGCTTGGCTGGAGCAGAAGTACGGCAAGACCGCCGGCATCCTGAGCATCGGCCAGGCCGGGGAGAACCTGATCCGCTACGCGGTCGTCCGGAGCATGGAGGGCCGGGCGGGCGGCCGGCCGGGCATCGGCGCGGTGATGGGCTCCAAGAACCTGAAGGCCATCGTGGTCAAGGGCACCAAGGAGATCCCCCTGGCGGACCCCGCGGCCATGAAGGCCCGGGGCGTGGGAGACCTCAAGAAGGTCGGCGCCATGGACAAGAGCTCCAAGTGGTCGGTGCAGGGGACCAACGCCGTGCTCTCCTGGTGCAACGAGATGTGGGCCCTGCCCGTGCGCAACATGCGCAAGTCCCACTCCGACGAGGCCTGGAAGCTCGACGGCCAGCGCACCAGCGACGCCCGCGTGGCCACCTACGGCTGCCCGCACTGCACCATGCGCTGCGGCATCGCCATCCATGACCAAGAAGGACACGAGTCCGAGATCGACTACGAGAACGTAGGGATGCTGGGCCCGAACCTCGAGATCTTCGACATGAAGCAGATGGCCTCCTTGAACTACATGTGCGATGACTTCGGCATGGACACCATCTCCGGCGGCTCCGCCCTGTCGTTCTACGCGGACGCCATCGACCATGGGGCCACGACCGGCGACTTCAAGTTCGGCGACGCGGAGCGGGCCAAGCAGCTCCTGCGCATGGCGGCCCTGCGCGAGGGCGTGGTCGGCAACCTCCTCGCCGACGGCAGCCTGCGCATGGCGCGCGAGTTCGGCCACGGCTCCGAGTCCTACGCCATCCAGTGCAAGGGGCTCGACCTCTCGGCCTACAACTGCAAGTACGTGCCCGGCCAGGCCCTGGCCTTCGGCACCAGCGCCATCGGCGCCCACCATAAGGAGGCCTGGATCATCACCTACGAGCTCAAGAACTCCGAGCGCGGCGCCTACGGCCGCGACAAGGCGCAGAAGGTCGTGGACCTGCAGCGCATCCGGAGCTCCATCTTCGAGTCCCTTCCCATCTGCCGCTTCCCCTGGATCGAGCTGGGCTGGGACCTGAAGAACTATCCCGAGTACTTCAACCTGGCCACGGGCTCCAACTGGACGCTGGAGGATTTCACCAACACCGGCGACCGGATCTACGCCCTGCTCAAGGCCTTCTGGGCCCGGGAGAACCCGCAGACCACCCGGGTTGACGACTACCCGCCCCGGGTCTATTTCGACCCGGCCAACGCGGAGAAGGAAGGCCCCACGGCGGGGAAGGTCCTGGAAGTGGACAAGTACGACGCGCTCCTGTCCCACTACTACGACATCCGGGGCTGGGACGAGCGCGGGGTGCCGACCCGCAAGACCATGGAGAAGGTGGGGCTCGCCGAGGAAGCGGCGGAGCTCGCCCAGGCCACCCAGGTCACTTGAAGGTCCGGGTCGTCTTGATCGGCCACTTCATCGACCGTTTCGGTTTCAAGGAACGGGAGCTGGAGCTCCCGTCCCCGTGCCAGTTCCGGGACGTGGCCGCCGCGCTGAAGCTGCGGAAGATCCCGCATGTCGCGGCCAAGGACGGGGTGGGGATACGGCCTTCCCAGCTCCTCGCCGACGGCGACCGGGTGATCATAGCCCCCGTGTTCTCGGGCGGCTGACTGATAGAGGAGAGACCCATGCGCTGTGCTCTGTCGCTGCTGCTGCTGATCGTCCTGTCCGGCGTTTCCGTCCGCGCCGACGAGGGGATGTGGACCCTCGACAACCTCCCCCTCCAGCGCCTCCAGGAGCGCTACGGGTTCGCCCCCTCGGCCGCCTGGCTGGAGAAGGTCCGCCTGGCCTCGGTGCGCTTCAACGACGGCGGCTCGGGCGCCTTCGTCTCGCCCGACGGGCTGGTCATCACCAACCATCACGTGGCCCTGGGCCAGCTCCAGAAGATGTCCGATGAGAAGAAGGATTTCGTGCGGGAAGGGTTCTTCGCGCGCCGCCCCGCCGAAGAGCGGCCCTGTCCGGACCTGGAGCTCAACGTCCTGGTCTCCACCGAGGACGTGACGGCGCGCATACTCGCCGTCATCTCCTCGACGGCCGCGGAGGCGGTGCAGAACGTCCAGCGCAAGGCCGAGATGTCGCGGGTGGAGAAGGAATCCTTCGACCGCACGGGACTGCGCTCGGACGTGGTGGAGCTCTACCACGGCGGGCAGTACCAGCTCTACCGCTACAAGAAGTACACCGACATCCGCCTGGTCATGGCCGCGGAGGTGCAGGCGGCTTTCTACGGCGGGGACTTCGACAACTTCGTCTTCCCCCGCCACGATCTCGACATGGCCTTCTTCCGGGCCTACGAAGGCGGCAAGCCCGTGCGTTCTCCCGCTTATCTCCGCTGGAGCGCCCGCGGCGCCGCCGACGGCGAGCTGGTCTTCGTCTCCGGCCATCCCGGGTCGACGGATCGGCTCAAGACCGTCCGCCAGCTCGAGTTCATCCGCGACACGGTGCTGCCCGAGCGCCTGCGCGGCATGGTCCGGCGGCGCGGCGTCCTCCGGCAGTACTCCGCGTCGGGGGCGGAGCCCGCGCGGCGCGCCCGCAACAAGCTCTTCGGCCTGGAGAACTCCTTCAAGGCCCTCAGCGGCGCCCTCCTGGGCCTGCAGGACGCCAAGCTCATGGCCGCGAAACGGGCCGACGAGGACGCCCTGCGCGCGGCCGCGGCCGCGCGGCCGGAGCTCGCGCCGGCGGCGCGGATGCGCCCCGGTCCTGCGCCGACTCAGGAATTGCCTGAGGCGCATGGGCCGGCGGCCTCGGCCTGGGACCGCATCGCGGCCATGCAGGACAAGGCCGCGGCGCGCTACCCGGACCTCATCTTCCGCGGCACCGGCGATTCCAAGCTCGCGGAGTTCGCCCATGCCATCGTCCGCTGGGTCGCGGAGGTGGAGAAACCCAACGACGTCCGGTACCCCGAGTTCCGCGAAACCGCCCTCGATTCCCTGCGCTTCCGGACCTTCTCCCCGGCGCCGGTCTACCCCGACCTGGAGGAGCGTATGCTGGCCCTGGATCTCGCCGAGTCGCTCGACGAGCTCGGCGCCGCGCATCCCTACGTGATCGCCGCCCTGGGCGGCCTGACGCCCGAGGGGAAGGCCCGGGAGCTCATCGCCGGGACCGGCCTGGCCGACCCGAAGGAGCGCCGCAGGCTGGTGGAGGGCGGCGCCGCGGCGGTCGCCGCTTCCACGGACCCGCTCATCGTCTGGGCCCGAGGGCTGGACCCCCTCTACCGGGAGCTGCGCAAGTGGCGGGAGGACGAGCTGGAGAGCGTCGACGCGCTGGAGGGCGGGCGCATCGCCCGGGCGCGCTTCGCGGTCGCGGGCAAGTCCGCCTATCCCGACGCCACCTTCACCCTGCGCCTGTCCTACGGCAAGGTCGCCGGCTACGAGGAAGGCACCACGCGGGTCCCCTACAAGACCACCTTCCACGGCCTCTATGACCGCGCCGCTTCCTTCGCAGGGAAGCCGCCCTTCGACCTCTCCCCCTTGGAGGCCGCCCGGAAGGGTTGTGTGGACCTCGACACTCCGCTGGATTTCGTCACCACCAACGACATCATCGGGGGCAACTCCGGCAGCCCGGTCATCAACCGGGAGGGCGAGTACGTGGGCCTCGTCTTCGACGGCAACATCCCCAGCCTGGTCGGCCGCTACGCCTACTCCGACGAGCGCAACCGCGCCGTGGCCGTGCACTCGGCCGGCATCCTCGAAGCCCTGAGCAAGGTCTACCGGATGCGGCGGCTGGTCAAGGAATTGCGGGGCGCGCGATGAACCCGGTGCCGCGCCTGACGGCGGTCGGACGCGGGCTGTCCTTTTGGGCGGCGGTACTGGCGGTCGGCTGCACCGCCTCCCGGCCTGCCGCTCCGCTCCTCCGGGTGAGTCCCGCGGCATTGCGGCCCGCCCTCCCGCTCGCGAAGCTCGCTCCCATGCCGTTCATCGCCGCCTACGAGGTCTTCCGCGATTCGGCGCCGGCGGTCTGGGGGCATGGGATGCGCTTGGGCGCCTCGTGGCGCCTGAATCTGCCGGAAGGCGCCGCCCTCAGCGGTCTCGCCGCCGTCCCGCGCGAAGGGGTCCTGGTCGCCCATTCGGTCCCCGAGGGGTGGAACGACGTGCTGCGGCGGCTGGACCCGGCCGGCCAGGAGGCCGCCGCGGGACCTTTCCCCCGCTACGTGCGCGGCTTGGACATCCTGGGAACAGGCCGCGACGCCGTCCTGCTCGCCCATGAGATGTACCGCGTGCAGGTCCTGTCCTGGGACGGCCGCCCCCTTTGGGCCACGGAGAAGACCGGGGCCCAATTCGCGGCGGCCGATCTCGATGGAGACCGCCGGCCGGAACTGCTGGCCGCCGGAGGCTACACGGGAGAGGTGGCCGCGTACGACCGCGAGGGCAAGCCGTTGTGGACGCGCGCGGATATGGGCCATATCTCGGACCTGGCCGGGGGACGTTTCCTGCTGGGGCCCGCCGACGGCGTAGCCGTGCTCACCGCCGGCCCCCGGGAATCCGGCGTGACCCTGTTGGACTCCAAAGGGAAGACCTTGGCCTCCTTGGCCGAACCGTGCGCCCCCTTGGCGGGGACGGGTCTCGACCGGAAGGGCGGGACGGCGCTCCTGGCCATCCTCTGCTCGGGGCACGGGGCCGAGAGGCTGCGCCTCAAACTGCTCGAGGCCGCGGAGGGAGCCCTGCGCGTCGTCGGCGAAAACGTCCTGGGCTGGTCCGAGCTCTCGGCTCTGCGCGCCGCGGACCTGGACGGGGACGGGGCCGACGAACTCGTGCTGGGCACGACCGCCGGCTGGGTGCTGGTCTACTCGAACCGCGGCGAATGGCTCTCGGAACGCCATTGGTTCGGCCGCATCACGGACCTCGCCGCGGGAGACGTGGACGGCGACGGACGCGAAGAGGTCGTCGTCGGGGTCGGCGGGCATGAGCCGGCCGTCTATCTGGTCCAGGTCGAGCCCGGGTCGGTTCGCCCGGTCGTTCCTTAGGGGGCGAAGACGTAGAGGACGTCGCCCAGGGCGTCGGCGGTGCGGGTCCACTTCTCGGCGTCCGTGCCGGTCTGCCAGGCATCGGGCAGGCTGGCGGCGTTCTCCACGCCCTCGAGTATCCAGGGGGTGTAGAGCACCGCGCAGGTCGTGTAGTAGGCGGCCTGCGTGACGGTCAGGGCGGCGGGGACGGCCGAGGCGGAGAAGACCCCGACCCCGGTACCGGCGGCGGCCGCGCCCTGCAGGCCGGTCACCCCGGCGCCCAGGCCCCAGGTCGCCCACACCACCGGGTTCAGGACGTATTCCCCGGCGCCCTCGGCCACGGTCGTGAGCACTCCGGCGGCGGTCAGCCCGGCCTTGGCCCAGCCCTTGGATTCCCCGGCTTCGGTGAGGATGCGGTGGCCGTAGGTGCCGGCCCCGAATTGCCGCAGGCCGGCCATCATCTCGGTCTTGGAGAGGGGCGTCGCCATCATCTTGGCGTAGGTCTGGGAATCGGTGGTTTCCTTGGTGAACCCGGCCTGCGAGAGTCCCTTCTCGCGCAGTTCCAGCGCCTTGGCTGAGACCTTCTTCTTCTGGCCCGCGGTCAGGCGGGAGAGGTAGCCGTCGTCGTCGAGGAGGAGCTTCACCCCGGAGTTGTTGGCGTAGCCCCCGGCGGCCTCGAGGCCCAGCGCCTCGTTGCCCGACACCGCGTAGGCGATCTCTTCGACGCCGGAGACGACGCCGTTGTAGAGGGTCCCCCCCACCCACTCGCCGCCCTTGAGCACGTGCCCCACCACCGGGGTGTCGTAGATGGCCTGGCCGATGACCCCCAGGGTCGAGGAGCCCGGGGCCTTGGTGACGGTGGAGTGCTTCTTCTCGGAGCCCGCCGCGGCGCAGCGTCCGGAGGCCAGGTCGCCGGTGCAGTGCACGCGGTCCACGAAGGTGTCTTCGAGCGTCTTCTGGGACTTGAAGAAGCCCGCCTTCTTGATCTCGACCGTGGTCCGCCACTGCTGGACGTCCCCGTCGGCCAGGTACTCCTTCCAGCGCCGGGGGTCGGCGCTCACCTTGCCGTCGGGGCCGACCTGGGTGGGCCGGGTCACGATCAACCCGAGCTGGCGCTTCCCGTCGAAAGTCGTGGACCAGTCGAACTTGGCGCTCTCGATCCGCGAGCCGCCGCCCTGCCGCTCGAGGACCAGGCTGAGTTCCCCGTCCTGGGTGAAGAGCAGCTTCACGTCGGCCCCGCCGCGGACCCGGTCGGCGGCCTCGTAGAGCCAGTGCTGGAGGGCGTTGGAGCGCCGGCCGCCCGCGTCGTCGAGCCCGAGGGCGGAGACGATCTCGGAGGCGGTCTGCCGGGAAACCGCCTCGCGCTCCCGGGGGGTCTTGGCCGTCAGTATGCTCTGGTACTTCGCCGCGTAGAGCTGGGTCCGGCCCTGGTTGTCCGTGGCCCGCGCCACGTGCGGGGAGACCACCTCGAGGGTGGCGCCGTTCGCCTGGGGGAGCCGGACCGGGTGGAACACGGCCCCGGTGGCCGCGTTCACCGACTTCTTCAGTTCGTCCTGCCAGGTCTTGCGCTCCGCGTTCCGGCTGCCGGTCCCGGGAAGGCTCGCCGCGCCTTTCCCCGGGAGCGGGACCGGGCGGGAGGCGAGGATGTTGGTCGGGACGGCGGAAGGATAGCGGCCGGAGACGTCCCCGCCGGGGAGCTGGGAGAGGATCCCGTTCCCCGCGCCGGCGACCACGAAGCCCTTCACTTCTCCCTTCTCGTCCTCCTTAAGTTCGGTGCGGGCGGCGGAGCGCTGGAGGACGATCAGCTCGGCCCGGATGACCTCGAGCCGGGCCAGCAGGGCGGTGCGCTCGCCCTGGTCCGCGGCCCCGGACTGGATGCGGGTGTTCCAGAGGGAGAGCTGGCCCCCCAGGAGCGGGAGGGCGACGGCCTTGTCGGAGCTTCCCTTGCCCTCGACCAAGAGGCACTCCAGGGTCCGCGCGGCCGCGGCGGCGGGGGCCGAGAAGCGGGCCGCATACTGCGGGGTCGTGCGGCAGGCGCCGTCCTGGAGCCGGATATGGATGAAATCGAGGCGGGTGCGCAGGGCCCGCTTCTCGACCGGGTCCTGGACGTTCTTTTCGATGCTCTGGCTCAGGCCGATGAGGAACCGGCCGGAAAGGGGCTTGGGGTCCTCGTTGAGCACCCGGTCCAGGGCCTGGCCCAGGTCCAGGGCCGCGGGGGAGCGGAGGGCGGCGACCTCGGTGCCGGTCCCGGGGACCACGACCCCGGCCAGGGCCGCGTGGGGGACCAGGATTGAGAGACCCAGGACGATCGCGAGGGCCTTCCCGGCGAGGATCCTGGGTCCTTCGGGCATCTTCATGCCTATGTTGTAACGGGAAAAGGCCCAGCTCGTCAGTGCTGGGGGGCCCAGCGCAATATGGGCCCTAGGACCCAGACGCGGAACCGGTGTAGAATATCCCCCTATGAGCCTGTCCCGGCTGCTCTTCCTCGCCGCCATCGCGGCTGTCTGCGCCCTCTTCCTGCGCCTATGGGTGCTGGAGGGGATCTACATCGCTTCCGGCTCCATGGAGCCCACCTTGAAGGTGGGCACGCACGTGGTCCTGGACAAGGTGACCTTCCGGTTCCGGGACCCCCGGCGGGGCGAGATCGTGCTCCTGCGCGAGCCCGTCCCCCCCCACACCGAGATGGTCAAGCGCGTCATCGGGGTCGCCGGCGACGTCGTCGAACTGCGCGCCAAGAAGGTGTTCCTCAACGGGAGCGCGGCGGAGGACCCTTTCGCGGCCCATTCCCGCCAGGAGGAGAAGCTGAAAGGGGACGACCTGGGTCCCTTCACGGTCCCGCCCCGGCACTTCTTCGTGCTGGGCGACAACCGCGACGAGTCCAACGATTCCTCGGTCTGGAAGGACCCCGACACCGGGGAGCCGGAGCCCTTCGTCCCCCGCTCCGGCATCCGCGGCAAGGTCCGCGGTTTCTACTGACCTTCCGGACGGCTCGTGATCCGTCATTCCGGCGAAAGCCGGAATCCAGCCTGTCCATAATCCGTCAGGCTGTCCGTAATCCGTCATTCCGGCGAAAGCCGGAATCCAGCCTGTCCATAATTCGACGGCTTGGGCGCCGCTATTAAAGATCGTCCGGGGGCGTCGTCGGGGTGTCGATCTTCTCGGCGCGGAAGTGGCGCGCCGCCCAGATATAGGCGGGAGTGATGACCGAGAACACGACGGCCAGCCAGAAGAAGCCGCTCGCGGGCCCCAGGGCGTCGAAGGCCCAGCCCGCGGCCATGAGCACGGCCATCCCGACCGCGCGCGCGAAGCCGTAGACGAAGCCCGTCACGGCCCCGAGTTCCTGCTCCGCGACGTGCGACTGCATGTAGGAGGCGCTGCCCAGTTCGTTGCCGATCATGGCGGCCGCGATGAGGAAGGAGACGGGCACCGCGACCCACGCGGTGGGAAAGAGGTAGAAGGCCCAGTGGGAAAGCGCGGCCACCGCGGCCACGATCAGCCAGTTGGAGATGCGGCTCTCGCGTCCCTTCCATTGCAGGTACCCGGCCCCGGCGAGTTCCCCGAGGTTCCAGGCGCCCAGCATCACCGCGGCCATGGCCGGGGTGTGGAGCACATGGGTCGCGAAGACCACGGCGATGAGGGTGTGGAAGATCTTATGTACGACGTTCAGGGGGATGTTGATGCCCACGATGAGGCGCAGGTGCGGGTCCTTGATGACGCGTTTAGCCCCGGCAAGGAAGTCGTGGAGCCAGGCCTTGATGCTCCCGATGGGTCCCAGTTTCTCAGCCGTCGGAAGAGTCGCTGCGCGAGTCGGCGAGGCGGCGGCGCGGCGCCCCGCGCCGAAGATGCGCCATAAGGCGAAGGCCGCGACCACCGCGAAGGCCGGGTGCATGTAGATGGCGGAGGTCGCGCCGATGGCGTGCACGAACCAGCCCGCCCCGAAGACGCCGGCCGTGGCCGCTATCTCGCGCCAGACGTAGAGCTTGCCGTTGAAGACCTTGAGCGCGCCCTCGTCGCGGCCCACGATCTGGGGCAAAGCGGCGCGGCGTCCCACGTCGAAGAGCTCCCCGGCCGCGCCGTTGAGCATGAACAGGGCGAAGACCGCCGGCATGGCCGCCGCGCCGCCCGTGGCCAGGAGGATGGGCAGGGCCGCGATGGCGGCGCCCTGGACCACGGCGGTCAGCACCATGGTCCGCACGGGACCGA
>Ga0209211_10009757_pt1 | contig 12709 bp, 16 predicted proteins | sample RifGroA2_FD_183992 | JGI IMG/M metagenome (GOLD analysis project Ga0209211, IMG submission 183992) | Groundwater microbial communities from Rifle, Colorado, USA - Groundwater A2 (SPAdes) (version 2) | ecosystem: Environmental > Aquatic > Deep subsurface > Groundwater | place: Rifle, Colorado... | reverse complement strand
CAATTCCCCCTGACCGCATTAAACAACCAAAAAGACCCCGCCCAAAGCGGGGTCTTTTTGGTTAACTTGATTCACTTAATTTACTTACTACACCGACCCCCAGAAATTCTGAATAATCGCGAGTAGTCCCCTTACCGTAAGCATAATAAAAAGCCCGACCAAACCCCAAAGCAAATGCTTTTTCCCCTGGGTTCTTTTCTCTTCGTTATTGGCGCCGTAAATCATCTGGACAATTCCCCAGATAAAAACAACCAAAGCCAAGGTTACCAAAATAACAATAACCGGATTTATAATCTGAACGATTATTTTCTGTAAAAGATTCATTTAAATCTTAAACTGCGGCGCGTTGATGTCTCCCCCTTCCTGAAGGTCAAAAGTCCCGGCCACCAGCTTGATGATTCCCCAGACCGCCACCATCACGAAAAGCCCGATTAAGCCGTAGATAATCAGATTTTTTGATTCTTTCCGCTTTTCCTCGTTGCCGCCGGCGCTGATAAACTTAACAACTCCCCAGAGAAAAACCACAAAAGCGGCCGTGCCTAACAAAGGAACAAGCGCTCCAATAATTGTCTGGACTTTTGAGAGAAGACTTCCGACCGTGGCTTCGGCCAAAACCAGAACCGGCGCCAAACCAAACAGCAAAAAAATAATTTTCCTTGTTTGCCTCATTGGTTCGGTTTCGGAGACACTGGCAGATTAATATCGGTTTGAGTCACTCCAAAAGTCCCCTGCACCAACTTAATAATCCCCCAAACCGCCACCATCACAAAAAGTCCGATTAAGCCGTAGATGATAAGACTTTTGCCGGCTTTTTTCTTTTCTTCGTCTCCGCCCGAGGTGATGAACTTAATAATGCCCCAGAGAAAAACCACAAAGGCGGCCACCATTAAAAGCGGGATTAGAGCGTCAAGAATTCCTTGTAAAGGAGTTATGACATTGCTTTTAATATCGGCGGCCAAAACCAGAACGGGTGAAACAGATATTGCCCAAAATAAAATTTTTTTGATTTTTGACATTTTATTTATTACCTGCCTGCGGCAGGCAGGCTTATTACTTTTTAATAAACGACCTTTTATTTTATTATTTAATTAAGGATACGTGTCAAAACCTGAACCGGGAATATACGGACTAGGAATCGGAGAACTTCCTCTGCTGCCCGGGGCAGACGGAACCCCAATCGTTCCTCCTTCCTGCAATCTGAAAGTTCCGGCCACCAACTTAACAATCCCCCAAACCGCCACCATCACAAAAAGACCGATGAGTCCGTAGATGATAAGCCCTTTGCCGGATTTTTTCTTTTCTTCGTCTCCGCCCGAGGTGATGAACTTAATAATGCCCCAGAGAAAAACCACAAAGGCGGCCACCATTAAAAGCGGCACAAGAAGGTCAACAATCTTTCGCAATGGGGTTATGACATCCTCTTCAATACCTTGGGCTAGAATCAGAACCGGCGCTAAAGACATTCCCCAAAATATGATTTTTTTGATTTTGGACATTTTAATGATTAAACATTTAGAAAAAAATTTTCAACCACCTCCACTATCACCTTGGCTCCCAAAATAATGGCCACTCCGACAATTGTCCAAAGAAAAATGCTGTGGGCTTTTTTTACTTTTTCTTCGCTGCCTTGGGCCGTCACATACAAAAATCCGGCCCAGATAATGGCTACTACCGCCACCACCAAGCCGATTTGCATTATAATGTCAACCACATTCTCAATAAGCTGGATTAAACTTTGGGCTTTTAAGGGATTGCAGATTTGGTTGGCTGGACAACCGGAATTTTCTAAGACGCCGGGGTCTTCCAAAGCAAAGGTTTTAATTGTCAATCCTAAACTTATTATAAGATAGCTGAAAATCTTAATCAAAGGGCTATTTTTCAATTTGTGGATAATTGATTTCATAATTTTTATTGGGTTTTGGAAACAAGAGACGAGTAAACTTTGTCGATATTTTCAATATAGCGTCTGGTTGGACCGTACCCAGGATGGTCAGTTCGTTCATTCTGGAGACAATCGGTCTTAGAAGTGTTGTAGCAACCGGATTCATCCCATAAGCACTGCCACCTCCGCAATCCCGGACAATTAACACTGGGATTATTAGCCACGGGCCCGCCATTGTAAGCGGCGTGAGCTAAAACCGGGTCTTTGTATTTATTCAATAAATCCGCGTAATATTTAGTCCCGATATTGATATTATACTGCGGATTTTTTAAAAGTTCAGCCACTTGATTATCGCTTAAACTTTTAAGACTGGGATTGTAAAGCAGGGCGGTGTCCAAACGAATTTGCATCAAACCGTATGACTGCTTACCGTCGGTATCAGTACTTACGACACTGGGTTTGCCTGAAGATTCAGACTGGATAATCGCCCGGACACGATTGGAATCAATTCCGTTTAAATTAGCTCCTTTTAAATAATTTTCTATTTGTTGATTATAAGTTCCGGAGGAGGCTGATGAATTAAAAGGCCTGAGACTAGCGCCTTCTCCTAAGGTAACAGGCGTTAAAGAAGCGCCGGAAATAATGCCGGAACTTGTTTGCGAACTTTGGCCCTGCCTGCCGGCAGACAGGGCTTGCTGACATTGAGGAAACTTGCTCCAGGGCAAAAAGCCCGGCGCTAAAAGATTTCCCAGAATCAAATCAATAATCAGCCAGGCGCCAAACACCAAAAAAATTCCTATCAAAGCGTTGGTAATGGCTCCTTTCCCCTTTTTTAGTCCTTCTTCAGAACCTCCGGCCGCAGCCATTCTGATGCCGCCGTAAGCCATAAAACCAACAGCCAAAGGAATGGCGATAAGCGTTGCGAAATCCATTATTTTTTTTATCAAAACAAAAAGGTCGCAAAGAGTGCAATCCGGCTGGCCCTTATTGCCGCAAGGAACCAAAGCGGCTTGGGTGAAAAAAGGCAAAAAGAAAAAAGATACAAGGATACAAGATACAATAACCAAACGTTTTGAACATTGAGATTTTGAATTTGGAATTTGTTTGTTTTTTGTTTCTTGTTTTTTGGTCATTTTATCAAAGATTGCAATTGGCCGTGGGCGTCGCTGACGGCTTGGCTGATTCTTTTCCGGCCGCTTAAAACCGACTTTACCATATTGGTAAAAATCTCGGAAGTTTTCCCCGGGTCCGGCTCAAGCCAGGTTTTTGATATTAAAGCCGAGCCGTAAAAAACCGACAAAACCGCGTCCGTTGGTTTTTCTGAAAGCAAATCTCGCCTGCTCGGCGGCAAAAAAAAGCCGGTAGAAAATTCTTTCGCGTTAGCCGCGCTTGCCAAATTAAAAACCGAAAACCAGGCCGCTTCCTGATTTCTGGAACCGGCTGAAACTACCAAAGCCCTAACTTTGGCAAAAGTCGTTCTGTTGGAAGAACCTTTGATTTGAGGAATCAAAGCCAGGTCAAAATTAAGATGGGGATTTTTTTCTTTTATGCCGGCGTATTCGCCGGCAAAACCAAGATGCATTGCCAGTTTGCCTTCGCTAAAAGCCTGGCCAGCCGAGGGCATGGCCCTGTTCCAGGAATAAGACGACTTGGCCGGGTCGGAAAATTCAACAAAAAAACCCAGAGCGTTTTCCGCAGGGTTTAAGCTGTCTTTCTCTTCTTTTAACGTTATTTTTCCGGTTTGGCGGTCAAAAATCGGATTGCCGGTTTGTAAAATCAAAAGCGACAAAATCTCTTTAAAATTGGAGATATTGTCAACTTCTCCCAAAGCCGCGCCGGCTTGAAGAATATTGCCGGAAGAATCAATCACGGTCAATTTTCGGGCGTCCGAAAGAAACTCTTCCCAATCCTTGGGGGGCTGGGCAATGTTGGCGTTGGAAAACAAATCCCTGTTCCAATATAACACCATTGGGTCAAGATAAAACGGCAATCCCCGCACTCCGTCTTCTTTAAGATAAACTTCCCCGGCTTCAACAAAAGTGTCTTTGAAGCGTCTTTCGCTGAAGGCCTCAAATCCCAAAGGCAAGATTTTTGCTTGATGTTTTAAAATCCAATTGTGAGGCATTTCCCAGATATCAGGGCCTTGGCCCGAAGCCAAAGCGTCAACCAATTCGGCTTCGTAAACATTCTCCGGCTTTTGAAAATATTTTATCCTGACGCCGGCCGAGCGCTCAAACTCATCCAAAGTTTTTTCAAAAACAGAGGGAGCGGAAAGACCCCATATTGAAAGACTGATTCCTTCAAATTGCTTTTTCCCGGAATCCAATCCGGAAAACACGCCGGAAAAAATCAAAAGGGCGATGACGATTCCTCCGGCTAAAACTCCCAAGACAATTATTTGGAATTTATTCATAAATAGTGAATTTTTTGAACCATAATCAAACTTTTTCAAATAAAACAATAAAATGGTCTTGTCCGGCTTTAAAAATTTCTTTATTCAAAACAAACCCGGCCGACAAAAATAATTTTTCCGTTTCTTCTTTGGAAAGGCGGCCGTAGGCCTCAACCGCGGCCAGCCGGCCCTTGGGCTTTAAAATTCTTCGCGCTTCCCTGACCACGGCCATCTTGTCTTCGGCTTGAAAAAGAATGTTGGCGATTAAAACAAAATCAGCCAGCTCGTTTTTAAGTTTGGAAGAGCCGGCGATTTCCAAATCGGCCAAGACCGTGCTGATGTTTGAGCAATGCCGGCTTTTGGCGCGGTTTCTGACCACTTCCAAAACTTCTTTTTGAATATCAATGGCGTAAACCCGGCCTTGAGAACCGACTTCTTTGGCCAAAGCCAAACTAAAATATCCGGCCCCGCAGCCAAAATCAGCCGCCACCATTCCGGGTTTGATGCCAAATTCCTTAACCGCCTGCTCGGGATTCAAAAAAGACATTACCTACATTATAAAATGTCAAAAATTTAATGTCTATGTTTTACATTAAAAAACAAGAAACATTGTTTCTTGTTTTTCCTATTACAAGTTCGAAAATGGCTTATTTAAACAGCCGAGGGTTGAAGAATCCAACGGCTGCCCTCTTTTCTTGCCTCGATGCATTTTCGCGTCTTCGTTCTTGTTTTATCAACAAGTATTTTACTCTGCCTGTTAAAAGCATCATCTCCTTTAACAGTAATGACAACACATGCTCCTTTAGGAATCTTTTTAAAAGTATCCGGATGTTTTGATAGATACCTATCAAATTCAAGAGAAAGTTTAATATTTTTTCCTATAAATTTTTCACTCATATTATTATAATCGTTAGTTGAATATAAAATTTTCCTTTATTTTCTTAAAATTCCTTATAATATGCTCTTTTGATTTTGTAAATGCGTTGTTGTTATCATTGTTGTCTAATTGTATTCTAAACTCTTTTTTATGTAAATGGTATATATGCATGTGCGGAAAACCATGATGATTATCTATTCTTATTATAGTTCTCCATCGTGAATTTATCAAACTATAATACTGGACCACAAATTTTAATATTTTTCCTCTATATTGAGCAAATTCGATCTTCACTCTATCTTTATCTGTTAAAAGTTGAATGTAGTCTACTTTTTTCATTCATCTAAATTACCACTCCAATTTTCAAAATAATAAAGCAATTCTTTCTTACTCTTCTCTTTCATAAGGTTTATTTTTAATTAGTTAGGGGTTTAACCCCTATCTTTTAAAGACAAGTTAAGGAGGCGATGGAATCGCCGGATGTTAATTTCATTATCCGAACCCCCTGGGTCTGACGGCCCAAAGTGGGAATGCTGGTCAAGGCGGTTCTTAAAACCTGGCCTTTTTTGGAAATGGCGATTACTTCTTCAGAGTCCGGGTCAATCACTTTGGCGCTGACTAAAAATCCGGTTTTGGCCGTGAGCTTGGCGGTTTTAATGCCCGAGCCGCCTCTTCGCTGAAGCCGGTAATCGGAAATTTTTGATTTTTTCCCGTATCCTTTGCTTGACACCACCAAAAGAAGCGCTTGCTTTTCGCTTTGGCCGACAACATCGGCGCCAATCAGTTCATCCTTGACTTTTAACCGGATGGCCCGCACGCCAGCCGCGGTCCGGCCCATCTTTCTGGCATCCGATTCTTTAAAGCGGATGGCCTGGCCCTGGCTGGTGCTTAAAATAATATAGTCGCCGGACGAGGCCAAAAAAGCCCATTTTAAAACATCACCTTTCTGGAGTTTAAGGGCAATGATGCCGGTTTTTCGCACTTCCTCAAAATTAGAAGCGTCGGTTTTTTTAATCACCCCGTTTTTGGTTACCAGCACCAAAACCGGCTTTTTCACTCCCTTGGGCAGAGCCAAAACAGACGTCACTTTTTCATCTCCGGCCAAAGAAATAAAATTGTTTATTGATTTACCCCGGCTTTGCCTCTGGCCTTGAGGCACTTCATAAGCCTTGAGCTGATAAACTTTTCCTCGGTCGGTAAAGAAAAGAATGTTGTCGTGGGTGCCGACGGTCAAAAAATCGTCAACCATATCCTCTTCTTTGGTCATCAGTCCGATAATGCCTTTGCCTCCCCGTTTCTGGGCCCGATAAATTTCCGGACTCGTCCTTTTGATATAGCCGCCTTTGGTAATAACCAGAATAGCTTCTTCTTCCGGGATAACATCCTCAACAGAAATCGTCCTGGCTCCGTGAACAATGATTTTGGTTCTCCTTTCATCGCCGTAGGTGTTTTTGATTTTTGCGAATTCTTCCTTTACCACTCCTAAAATTTTCTGGGGATCTTTTAACAAAATTTTGAGCTCGCGAATTAATTTTTGTTTTTCTTGCAATTCGTCGTTGATTTTTTGCCTTTCCAGACCGGCCAAAGTTTGAAGTCGCATCTCTAGAATGGCCGTGGCCTGAAGCGAGGTGAAATTGAATTTCTTGACCAAATTTTTGTGGGCGGCTTCCCGATCGGCTGAACTTTTGATGATTTTAATAATCGCGTCAATATGGTCAAGAGCTTTTTTAAGACCCTCTAAGATGTGAGCTCGCTCCTCGGCTTTTTTAAGGTCAAACTTCGCTCTTCTTTCAACCACAATCCGGCGATGCTTGATAAATTCCTCTAAAATGCTTTTTAAAGAAAGGGTGCGCGGTTGGATGCCGTCCACCAAAGCCACCATATTAAAATGATAAACCCGCTCCAGCTCCGTGTGCTTGTAAAGTCCGTTTAATATTTTTTGGGGGTAGCTGTCCTGTTTTAAGTCAATGGCGATTCTCATTCCTTCTTTGTCCGATTCGTCGCGGATGTCGCGGACGCCCTCGATCTTTTTTTCCTTGACCAAATCGGCGATTTTTTCAACCAAGACGGCTTTGTTAACTTGAAAAGGAATGGAAGAAATGATAATCTGCGTTCCGGTTTTGGAGTCAACAATTTCCGCCTCGCCCCTGGTTACCACTCCTCCCCGGCCGGAGGCATAGGCCTGATGAATATCTTCTTTGTTGAAAATCAAGCCGCCGGTTGGAAAATCCGGTCCTTTGATAAATTTGGCCAAATCCTCAATCGTGGCTTTGGGATGCTCAACAAGATGAATAAGGCCGTCAATCAGCTCGGTCAAATTGTGCGGAGGGATATTGGAAGCCATACCTACGGCAATGCCCAAAGTCCCGTTTAAAAGCAGATCGGGAATGGCCGAAGGCAAAACTACCGGCTCTTTCCAGCGGCCGTCGTAGTTGGGAACAAAATCGGCCGTGTCTTTTTCAATGTCGCGCAAAAGTTCCGAAGAAATTCTGGCCATGCGCGCCTCGGTGTAACGCATGGCCGCCGGCGCGTCCCCGTCAATTGAGCCCCAGTTGCCCTGGCCGTCTATCAAAGGGTAGCGCAAAGAAAAATTCTGGGCCATTCTGGCCATGGCGTCGTAAACCGAAGCATCGCCATGAGGATGGTATTTGCCCAAAACATCGCCGACCACGGTGGCCGACTTGCGGTGCTTTACATTATAATTCAAACCGGCCTCGTGCATTGAATAGAGAATCCGGCGCTGAACCGGTTTTAAGCCGTCCCTAACATCGGGCAGGGCGCGAGAAACAATCACCGACATCGCGTAATCCAAATAAGAATCCTTCATCTCTTTGACAATGTCCAAAGGTTCAATTCTTGAGTTGTTTTTTGATTGAGGGTTATTGGGAGACATTTTTTATTAAGGAATAAATTTCTTTTATAAATCCGCCGGCTTCTTTGAAATTTCCGGCCAAAACCGAAAAAGGAGCGAGCTCTGACGACGACTTCTCATTATCGGCCCGAGCCGGATAATCCGAAAAAAGATTTAAGGCGGCCAGCCAGACAAAAAGCAGAGCCGCGGTTATGCCAATCGCTCCCAAAACCGCTATTTTTTTGCGAAATGATTCCGGCTTTTTTTGAAGCTTTTCAATAAGGTCCAAAACTCCCATATTTAACCGCTTATTAAAGATTTAAAAACCGCGACTTTGGTTCTGTCTCCTTCGGAAAAATCTTTTTTGCGGACGCTTAATTTGTCAACCGGCTTTATTTCTTCCAGACCCATTTCGTTGAAAAACTCTTCCAAAATTTTATTGCCTTTTTCTTCAGTTTCATAGTGCATCGGAATCACCAGACCCGGCGAAATCTGGTTAATGAGGCGGGCGGCAGAAGCCGGATCCAAAACCGTGTCCCCGCCGATGGGCGCGAATAAAACATCCACTCCGTTTATTTTTTCTTCGGTTTCGCTTCTCAATTCCTTCTCGCCGAAATCGCCCAAATGGCAAAAAGTCAAATCTTCCATCACTATTCTATAAATAGTGTTCAATCCGTATTTTTTGCCTTGGCTGGAATCGTGAAAACAAGGAATGCCTTGAATATAGATTTTTTTAATCTCGTACTCGCCCGGGTGGCTGACGGAAAAAAGCTCCTGTCCGGCTTTGGGATTTAAATTATCAAGGCCGTTGTGCCTTGGATGATTATGGCTGGAAAAAACAATATCAGCTTGAAAACGAGGTGGTTTGGTCGTACTCTCTTTTGAAGACGGGTCAAAAGCCAAAACCAAATCCCCGGACTGGATTTTAAAACAGGATACGCCATAGTAAGTGATTATCATTAAAATTATTCTACCAAATTTTCGGCAAAAATAAAAGCCCTGTTTCCCTCTTATCCTCTTTTAAGACGCAAAGAGTTAAGCACGACCGAGATGCTGGAAGCCGACATCGCGATGGCGGCGAAAATGGGATTTAGCAAAATGCCGAAAAAAGGATACAGAGCTCCGGCCGCCACCGGAATAAAAGCGCTGTTGTAAAAAAACGCCCAGAAAAGATTTTGTTTGACGATTTTAAGAGTTCGGTCGGATATTTTTAAAACTTCCGGAATAAGCGTCAAATCCCCCCGCATTAAAGTGATGTTGGCCGACTCCATCGCGATGTCCGTGCCTTCGGACATAGCGATTCCCAAATCCGACTGGGCCAAAGCCGGCGCGTCATTGATGCCGTCGCCGACCATGGCCACTTTTTTATTCTGCTTTTGCAGCTCTTGAATTTTTTTAACCTTATCCTGAGGCAAAACTTTAGCCATGACATTTTCAATGCCGACTTCTTGGGCGATGGCCCGGCCGGTTCTTTCGTTGTCGCCGGTAAGCAGCCAAACCTCCAAACCCATTTCTTTTAATTTGTGAACGCTGGCTTTGGCCTCTGATTTTAAAACATCGGCCACGCCGATAGCTCCTAAAATCTTTCCGGAAACCAAAATCAGCATCACGGTTTTTCCCTCTTCTTCCAGTTTTTCTATTTCATTTTCAATCCGCCGGCTGGCGAACTGAATTCCCTCTTGCTTCATCATTTCTTGATTGCCAATAGCCGCTCTTATTTTTTCTCCTCCAATTAAAAGAAGGCCCCGAATCCCCTTGCCCGGAATCGCTTCAAAATCTTTATTTTCAAATAATTCAAGATTTTCCCGTCCACCTTGGGTGGACGAGGCTCGTCCCGCCAAAGGCGGGACGGCTTTTTTCGCTTCCTCCAAAATGGCTCTTGCAATCGGATGCTCGGATTTCTGCTCCAAGCTGGCCGCGATTTTCAGGATTTCTTTTTCGGAGGTCGCTTTTCCGGAGGTCGCATCTTCACGTGGAGATGCGACCTCCTTATTAAAATTCAAAATATCCGTTACCGCCGGCTTTCCTTGGGTTAAAGTGCCGGTTTTATCAAAAACAATTGTTTTGATTTTATTGGCGATTTCCAACGAGGCGGCGTCCCGAATTAAAATTCCTTTCTCGGCCGCTTTGCCGATGCTGACCATCATTGCCATTGGCGTGGCTAAGCCCAAGGCGCAGGGGCAGGCAATAATTAAAACCGCCACAAAATTCACCAGGGCAAAAGTAAAGGCCGGAGCCGGACCAAAGATTAACCAAATTATAAAAGTCGAAATCGCTACGCCAATCACGGCCGGAACAAAATAGCCGGAAATAATATCGGCTAATCTCTGAATCGGCGCCTTTGAACCCTGGGCTTGTTCAACCATTTTTATAATCTGGGCCAGCAAAGTTTCCTGGCCGACTTTAGTCGCTTTAAATTGAAAAGCGCCGGTTTGATTAATGGTTGAACCGATGACATTGGCACCGGCTCCTTTGAAAACCGGCATGCTTTCGCCGGTAACCATTGATTCGTCAACTTCCGATTTCCCCTCAATAACGATTCCGTCAACCGGAATTTTTTCTCCCGGCCTGACAATAACAATATCGCCGGCCTCCACTTCTTCAATGGGAATTTCCGTTTCTTTTCCTGCTTTCAAAACCCGGGCGGTTTTGGCCGAAAGCTTCATCAGTTTTTTAATGGCTTCCGAAGCCCGGCCTTTGGCCAAAAGTTCAAGATAACGGCCCAATAAAATCAAAGTAATGATAATGGCCGAAGTGTCAAAATAGATTTTCGGTTCAACCTCGCCCCGGCTGAAAAATTCCGGGAGAAAAGTAACGGCTGAACTATAAAAATATGCCGCCAGAGTGCCGACGCTAATCAAAGTGTTCATATCGGCTCTTTGATATTTAAACAAAATTTTTAAACCGGAATAAAAGCTCCGGCCGACCCAAAATTGGACCGGCGTGGTTAGAATAAAAAGCAAAAAATAATTGTTAAAGACGGCCGGAACGAATTTAAACCATTCCGGAAAACTGCCCAGAAAAATTAAAGCCGACAAAATCGCGCCGACAATTATTTTATTTTTGGCCAAAGAAATTTCTTTATGATTATGAAGATGCGGCAGGACGACTTCTTCATTTTTTTCTTTATTCAACAATTGATAGCCGGATTCAGCCACGGTTTTTTTGATTTCGTTAAAACCGATTTCCCGTTCGTCAAATTCCGCCAGCAAAGTTTCCGAAGCGAAATTCACTTCGGATTTTTTAATTCCGTTTAATTTCTTGACCGCCTTTTCAATCGTTCTGGCGCAGGAAGCGCAGTGCATCCCTTTTATCTTAAATACTTCTTTTTTCACCAGATTTTATTTCTTTTTATTTTTATCGGCCAAAAGCCATTTAATCAAAGCGACGATAACAACAACCGTCAAAACCCAAAATAAAATCATCGTCACCCAGCCGAACAAAGACCAACCCCAACCCCAGCCCATCATATTGTTAAAACCAAAATTTCCCATCATAGAATTATAATTTTTTAAATTATTAAAATTCGACCAATTACCAGTCATCATATTCATCATACCTGGATTAAATCCAGTAGAAGCGGAACATCCTAAATAATTTAACCCCATATTTTTGTGGACGGTTTTTAAAGATTCGGAGCCTTCCCCGCCCATCATTCTGTCCATAACCTCGTGCTGTTCTGAAGAGCCGAGCATTTTCTCCATTGCGGCATCGCCCAGCGCCTCAAGATTTTCCGCAGACACTTTATCACAATCAATTTGAGATACTTCGGAAACACCTTGGATTTGAAGTATTACTCCCAAGGCATCGTCCACAGAAATATCATGGCCGCCCTCATCTGACACAGCCCGAAAAGCCGGCGTAAAACCAATCAGAACAGCAAAAAAGAATAGTATTGTTAAACTAGTTATCTTTTTCATAAATTATTTTGCATTATTAATAATGTTTTTAATAATCATATCAATTTCTTGAGGTTTGTCGCCTAAATCCGCTTCTGGGAAAAATTGGGGCAGGATAATCGGCCTCATTCCAGAGATAAAAGTTTGCTCGCCTTTGATATAAACATTGATTTTGCAGGGCATGCAAAGTCCGATTTTAATATCAGCCTCTAAAAAATCATTGGCGTATTTAGCGCTGCAAAATTCAATAATTTTAAACGGCTCTCTTTGAAAACCTTTTTCAGCTAAAGTTTTTTGCACATCGTGGATATACAAGACCTTCATGCCGGCTTTAATAATTTCATTTTGTACGTTTTGAACCGCCTCGTCAAAATTTTTAATTGTAACTACGGTGTAATCAAATTCCATAAATTTTGATTAAATTTTAAACTCCACAGCCGCCCGAGGGCAGAGAAACCGGCTTAATTTCCTTAAGAATCTCCTGATAGCCCGAGGCGCTGGAATAAACCGAGCCCAAAACTTCTTTCGGCTCAACCTCGGCCCAAGCCACTCCTCTTTTTTCAAAATATTTTGCCAAAGTCAGATAGGTTTCCGGAAACCAATAAGAATTCACTTTCAGAGCTATTTTATACATTTCTTCCTCGCTTAAACCTTGAGCCGCCAAAAGCTCCAAAAGCCCGAGCATGGCCAGGCCGTGATTGCAGTCCGGAAAATAAGTGGAATTGCCGCAGCAGGGCCGGTAAATATTTTTTGACACTTCTTCCACCAGTTTTTGCTGTTCTTCCGTCAGTTTTATAAATTCGTATTG
>Ga0209211_10009756_pt1 | contig 12709 bp, 13 predicted proteins | sample RifGroA2_FD_183992 | JGI IMG/M metagenome (GOLD analysis project Ga0209211, IMG submission 183992) | Groundwater microbial communities from Rifle, Colorado, USA - Groundwater A2 (SPAdes) (version 2) | ecosystem: Environmental > Aquatic > Deep subsurface > Groundwater | place: Rifle, Colorado... | reverse complement strand
GTGATAAACAAACAGGGCAAAAAATTGAGTCAACATCATGAGGGATATTCTTTAGTTTCATCAACTTTGTTTCCACTCCAAAATACTGAACTTTTTGAATAAGTTTACTGCCAATAAAATAGAGCTGCGGGTCATCCCCGTTGATAAAGACTTCGGTTTTAGCCGATAAAGTTTTTAGTGACTCCAGCCATTTTAGGGCGATAGTATTAACCTCACCATAACGGTCGAGTTGATCACGGAATAGATTTAAGATTAAAACCTTATCAGGGGAGATTTTTTTAAGAAGCAAAGGCAGATTAAATTCGTCGCTTTCAAAAATTGCAAAATCGTAGTTTAGTCGGGAAAAAATATCAGCGCTATTGATAATAGATGAAGCTACTCCATTCAAGAGATTGGCTCCTTCGCGGTTGCTGAAAACTTTTTTTCCACATTTTTTCAAAAGAAATTTTAACAGGGTAGTTGAAGTAGTTTTTCCGTTAGTACCGGCAATGACAATTACTTTCAAGTTTTTATTTTTATTAACAACATCTTCAATAAATTTATCATTAAGAATTAAGGCAATGTGTCCGGGCCAGGTGGAACCAGAACCGAGGTTGAATAACTGGCTTATTTTAATAACTATCTTCCCAAGAAAAATAAGAAATAAATTCATATATTATTAATTCAAAAGTTAAAAGTTAGAAGTCAAAGGTTAAAGTAAAAAGTTAAAAGTGTTTTAAAACTTTTTAATTTTAACTTGTATTTTTGACTTTTGAATTTTGACTTTTGACTTTGCTTTTCACATGTTCTTCAATATTCTAATTCTCTCCTCAATCGGCGGGTGAGTGGAAAACAAATTAACAAACCAGGAGGCGTTTTTTTTCTTGAACGGGTTGTCAATAAAAAGGTGAGCAGTTGAGGAAGTAACTCGTCTTAAGGGTTGAGAATTATTATTTAATTTTTCTAAAGCACGGACGAGGCCTTCGGGATAACGGGTTAACAGGACAGCTGACGCGTCGGCTAGATATTCTCGACGTCTTGAAATTGCCAGTTGGATTATTGTGGCAATGATCGGGGTTAAAATTAAAGAAATTATAAACAAAACCAAGAAAATCGGGTTGCGATTACTTCTTTCATCATCTGAGCCGCGGCGCCACCACATGCTCCTTATAACCCAATCAGAAATCAAAGCCAAAGTTCCTACCAGTACGGCTACAATTGAAGCTAAAAGAATATCAAAATTTTTGACATGGCTCATTTCATGAGCAATCACTCCTTCAAGCTCGGTGCGATCCATAGTTTGTAAAAGTCCTGTTGTCACGCAGATAACAGCATGTTTAGGATTACGTCCGGTCGCAAAGGCATTAGGCGAAGGATCGTTAATGACATAAAGCTTGAGGGCGGGAAGGCCGGCGGCTAAAGCCAAATTCTCTGTCACCGTATAAAAATCGAAGAATTTTTTTTTGTCAGCCGGTTGTGCGCCGGTAGTTAAGAGAACTAATTTATCGCCATAAAAATAACTTCCAACTGAGGAAAGTAAAGAAATAAAAAACCCGAGGAAAAAATAACCCCAGGGCGAATCGAAATATTTTCCCAATAAAAAGAAAAAGGAAGAAAATATTAAGATAAAAACAAACATGATGAAGAAAGTTTTTATCTTATTTTCCGAGATTTGATTGTAAACAGTCATCTTAAAAAATTGACCTAATTAATCTAATTGACCTAATTTCTAAATAAATTCCAATTAGAACATTGGTCATTGATTAGATCAATTAGAAATTAGTAATTAGAAATTCAATCGAATTTTACTTTTACACTCTTCTTCGCCTCTTCTTCAGCTTCAAAGAATTCAAAAACATTAAATCCAAAGGCATTAGCAATCAAGTTTGAGGGAAACATCTGGACTTTAGCATTGAAATCTAAAACATTTGAGTTGTAAAACTGGCGGGAATAAGCAACTTTATCTTCCGTGTCTTCGAGCTGCCTTTGTAAGTCTTGAAAGTTAGCGCTAGCTTTTAAATCTGGATAAGCTTCGGCCACGGCAAATAAGGATTTTAATGCGTCAGTCAGCATATTATTAGCTTCTGCTTTATCATGAACGGTTTCGGCCTTCATTAACGACGATCTGGCTTTAGTAACATCATTAAAAACCGTCTTTTCATGTTTGGCATAGCCCTTAACGGTTTCAACGACGTTAGGAATCAATTCGGCTCGCCTTTTTAATTGAACGTCAATGCCGGACAGTGCCTCCTGAATTCGAGTTTTCAAAACAACAAACCCATTGTAACTGGCAACAAGATAAACAACTAAGAGAACTAATATTCCAAGCGTAATAAACATAAGTATTAATTTGTAATTAATAATAGAAATAGTATACACCCTTTACACTTTTCTTTCCCCGTTTTCATAACAATATACTTTATCGTCTTTTTCATCCAATGTCTCTTTATGTGATCCGTCGCAAAATGGCTGATTCTTTGAAAGACCGCACTGACAGATCCAAACAGATTTGTCCTGCGGCTTAACTTCAAATGGACCTTTTTCTGTCTTCACGATTTTTCTAGCCATAGTATTTTATATGTAAATTATTAATAATTAAAGTATAACAGAAACAGAAAAATAAACTTTTTTATTTTGTAAATATTTAGCTTATTTGTTATCATATAAACGTTGCGCTCATAGTTCATCGGTTAGAATAGTTCCCTGTCACGGAACAGAGGGGAGTTCGATTCTCCCTGGGCGCGCAGAAGTATGTTATAATAATGTTTATTATTATTTAAAAATTAAATAAATATATGGCTGGTAAACCAGGAGAAGTTTTAGGACCCTCTCAGGAAGTTGCAACGAAAAATCGCGTTGATGCTTCGTTATTCCTTTTAGGAATGGCGATTTCAGATTTAGCAAATTCTATAATGAGAGAAATAGAGGTCAAAGCTCAAACTAAAGTAAAGCCAAAAAAAAGAGAAACTAAACAAATATTATTTTATTGAAGTAAAAAAAATTTCAACATTGTCCCTTTGGTTGCGCACCTGCTTTCAAAGCTTCTGATATAATATTTTTTATGAAAAAAATGGAAAAGTTGTTATGGAAGGTATTTTATTTTTATATCCTAACGATTATTATCAATATATTCTGCAATCTGCTTGGTATAAATTTAGAAAAAAATTATCTTTGGTTTAATCTCCTGCTTTTTAGTTTGCCGGTGATACTGGTTGCAATTCACTCAGTCGTCACCTTATTTTTTAACCGTGCTGTTATCTTCATATTTATTGCTGGGTTGACTGGATTTATTATGGAATATATCGGGTTGAGAGACGGGGCTTTTTTTGGTGCTCGCTACATATATAAACCTCAATTAACTTTATTGACTGTTCCAGTGGCTGTAATCATTTACTGGATAGTCTTTATCTACACAAGCTACTGCTTAACCAACTCTTTTTTTTACTGGTTGAATAAAAACAAACCCGATTATAAAAAAAGCAGTCGATTAATCTTGCTGTTAGCGGTTTTTCTAGATGGATTGATACTAGTGGCGATCGATTTATTTTTGGATCCGGTATCAGTCAAGATGGGATCGTGGAAGTGGTTGGTCAAAGGGCCCTTCTTTGGTATTCCGATTGGAAACTTTTTTGGCTGGTTTACAGTTTCGATAATGGTGACCGGGCTGTTCAGGTCTTTTGAATATTTTTTTCCTTCGCCGAAAACTAAATATAATAAAACTATTTTTATAATTCCGGTTTTATACTACGGAATCCTGACCTTATTTTTGGCTTCATCATCCATAAAACTGCAAATGTATGATTTGGCCATTTTAGGTTCTGTTTTGATGCTGCCAACGGTAATCCTAAATTTATTTTTGTATAAAAAATATCAACTGAGAAATTCTAAATAATAGATTTATCGTTGAAAAAACCGCCTCCATTTAATATAATCTCAAGCGTATGATACGCGCTTATAAGAAAAAACCGGTCAAGATTAAAAATCTTAATTACCAAAAACTTTTAATTCTAACTGTTAAAGAAAAATACTTTAGTTTATTAATCGGTCTATTTATTTCTTTTTTTATTTCGACTTTAACCTATAAAACTTTTCTAAAAAATATTCGGATTAATTTAGCTTTCAAATTGCCGGCTTTTAATTTTGCTTCCAAAGTAAAAAACAAAGTCGTGGTCAACAAACCATTGAGGACTTATGTCGTTGTCGAAGGTGACGATCTTTGGAATATAGCGGAAAAATTTTATGGTTCCGGTTTTAATGCTTATGATATTTCTCTGGCTAATAAGATCAGCGACTCTTCAAATATAACTGCCGGTCAAAAATTGATTATTCCCCAAGTGACTCCCCGTCAGCCGACGGTTGGCGATATTTCCGCCATAGCCACTTCCCAGGTGACTTATGTAGAAAATAAATACGTGGTTCAGCCGGGTGACTCTCTTTCAATAATAGCTCAAAAAGTCTACGGAGATTTATATGCTTGGACCCGGATAATGACTGCTAATAATCTGGTCACCCCTGATAATATCGAACCCGGTATGGTTTTGATAATCCCCCGTTAATTAAAATAGTTTATAATTATATTAATTTACGCGGGCGTAGTTTACTGGTAAAATGTCTCCTTCCCAAGGAGAAGATAGTGGGTTCAATTCCCATCGCCCGCTCACGAGTTTAGATTGTTACAATCAGCCATTTTAGCTCAACGGTAGAGCATCGGTATCGCCCCAGAAGTATGTTGCTAAATTTGGTAAAATTTAGCATTACAACTTCGGGGTCCTGTAGTTCTAACAAATTTGCTGGGATAGCTCAATTGGTAGAGCAACGGTATCGTAAACCGTAGGTTCCGAGTTCGATTCTCGGTCCCAGCTCAGCAAATTTGAAGGTACTACTAGGATAAACTGGTGATGGGAGTTCGATTCTCCCAGATGGCTCATGGGAAGATTAGAAAGGGTTCAAGAAAAAAAAATTAAAAATACGATTATTTTATATATTGTTATTCTTGTTCTTGTTTTATATTTTATATTTACTTTTGGTATTAAACTTTTATTAAACTCCTCCAGTTTTATCAGTGGTCTTTTTCCTCAACCGTCAACAAAACCATTATCTAAAACAGAAGACACTTTTAGTTCTATTGATGTTAATTCGATTCCTCAAGCCACCAACAGTGCCAGATTTATTATTTCCGGATCGGTTTTAAACTTTGATATTTTGGACTTTTATATAAATGCCAAAAAAGTTAAGGAAATTGAATCGTCTTCTGATACATATAGTGAAGAAATTGGTGATTTGGAAAAAGGTGATAATAATGTTTATGTTTTAGCAAAGTCACGGAATAATAAGATTGAGAAAAACACGATCACTTATAAAGTCTTTTATAAAAATGAAAAACCTAAGTTAGATATTAGTGAACCGTCGGACAACTCAACCACAAATAATCAGGAAATAAAGGTTAAAGGTAGTACAGATAAGGAAACCTATGTTCGCGTCAATGATCTGCCTGTCGTGGTTGATGCCAACGGTGGTTTTGAGACGACGGTTCGCTTAAAAGACGGAGACAATCAGATTGTGATTACGGCATCCGATATTGCCGGAAATATGGAAACAAAATCTCTGAAAGTTACTTATCAGAAAGACTCGTAAACAATAGATATAATATGAATGGGTGAAGAATAATATTGTCAAATAAGGAAATGATACTCAAAAAAATAATTAAAAGCTGACTGATTTTATTTATTTTTCCTAATCTCCATAATACCCCCAAGAACCCCAATAACCCTAAAATTCCCGATGAAACCAAAATTGTTAAAAAACTCGAGCTAAAGGACGCACCTGAATGAAGTGGACTGCTGTTTTTTACATAACGGATTCGATTATAACCATAACCTAAAACCGGTTTATTTTTCCACAAATTAATTCCTTGTAAATAGTCTTGTCCACGTGAGGTAATCGAATAGAGTCTTTTTAGATTAACTCCCTCACCAGCTGGTTTGGGAATAATAAATATTAAAACAATAAAAAACAACAAAAATAAAAGAATTTTTTTAAACTGTTTTTTTTGGATAAATATATAAATTAACGTTAATGATAGTCCCAGATAAATAGCCCGGGAAAAACTTAGAGCAATTAATATTAAATAAATAATTTTGATAACCGGTTGATTGATAGTAAGAAATAAAATTCCGAAAATCGCGGCGGCAATTGAGGTGTCAAAAAAAACTCCAAAAGTTCGATACAGATGAGGATCCCAACCTTGATAAAATAAATTCCTGAGATCAGGATAAAGAAAATATTGAATAACTGTTGAAATAATCGTTAGAACAGCAATAATAAAAACCCCATTTTTAATAACTTTCGAAAATTTTTTATCTATTTTGACGTGATATCTAAAGTAAAAAAAATATGTGGAAAAATATAAAATAAGACGAAAAAAATATAAGGAAGCCACGGTATTTTCAAACGAATTATATTTTGACCAATTAATTAATAAAGAAATTAATAAAATAAAAAGAAAGAAAAATAGCGGTTTAAATTTTTTCCAGGCTTCTTTGATCGGTTTAAAACGGTATTTAAAAAACAATAAAAACAAACTTAGAGTCAAGACGACTTCATATAAATAGAAATTAACTTGTTGATCAAAAAAAGAAACCCTTCCTAACTGGCCAAAGGAGAATAAAAAGGCAGTTAAATAAAATAAAATAGTCATAGAGGTAATTATAGACTAGATCCCCTCCTACGAGGGGATGACGAGAAATTTATTTTCTCGTCAGTTGATAAAGCTTAGCCCTGACCAGAAATGAATGAAAACTCATCATAAAGGCATAAGTAAAGCCAGCCGGGCCGTCTAGAAAACCGAAATTTAAGAAATAGTTATAAATAAATTTTCCAAAAGGAAAAAAAATAATTTCAAAAATGTTAGTTTTGACACCTCGATTAAATAGCTCCTCAGCCCTAATACTTGAATAATAATTAATGTCATTAATAAATTCTTTTAAGGTAGGGTGTGGATAATGATTAAGAAAACCATTTATTTGACCAACTTTGTTGGCCGTATGAAAAACTTCATGGACTGTTCCCATCCATTTGCCACAATCTTTGCGTATAAGTCTGATGAGACCAATTTGTCTGATTTGACGGACTTCGCCATACTGAAGCTCTTTTCCCCAAAAATAATCCCGTCGTCTTATATAAAATGCATTATATTCTTTCCCCCTATCATCTAACACATAACTCCTAACTTCTTTAGCTAATTCTTCGCTTACTTCCTCATCAGCATCAATAAATAATACCCAGTCATTGATAGCCTTGCTTAATCCAAAATTTCTTTGTTGAGCAAAATCATTGTCTAATTTTTTTTCGTAAATTTTATAAACGGGTCGGTCACGACCGACCCCTACTTTAATTTTATGAACAATTTCTATCGTCTTATCTTCCGAATAATCGTCCAAAACAATAATTTCATCACAAAAATCTAAAGATTTTAAACATCTTTCAATGTTTTTTTCTTCATTTTTTGTTAGAACTATTGCTGATATTTTCATGGTTAATATAATTTTACTAAATTCTTGACGTAATTTTTCCAATTAAACTGAGTGTACAATCGATTAATCGATTGTACATCTGGTTTGTTCGCTATTTTCTTCATATTTTCAACAAATTCTTCAACATTATTAGCTAAATTAACATAAGTTTCTAATTCTGGAATAATGGCTGATTTTAATCCAACTACCGGACAGCCCTGGGATAAAGCTTCCAGGACAGGAAAGTTAAAACTTTCATAAAACGATGAAGTCAATAAAGCCGTTGCCTGTTGATAAAGATTCTTCAGTTTTTTTCTAGAAATATTACCGACGGAAATTATTCCTCTATTAATATCTTCATGTTCCTTCCAATCTCCGACTAAATATAATTTACACTCTCTATATTTGATATCTTGCTTCAATCGATTAAACGATTGAAGTATAAAATCAATATTTTTTATTTTTTGATTATTAGCAACAAAAAGAAAATATTCATATTTATTATTACAACTTGAGTGCGGCCGCATCAAAGTTGTAATATTACTTAACATATCAAAAGATACTCCAAAGAGCAAAACAACAATCCTTGTATCAATTAATCGATTAATCGATACTAATTCATCCTTGACTTTTTCAGAGGAGACAATAATTTTGTCTGATCTTTTAATCATTTCATTCAGCTGGCTATTTAAGCGAGCAACGTCTTTTACAGAGTAATATTGAGGATAAAAGTGATACGAAAGACCGTGGCAAAAGCTGATGACTTTGTCTGAGGTATAAAAAGGAATGGCCTGATTGAGGGCGAGAAAAACAGCCTTTTTATTTATAAATTCTTCAATTGAAACCCGACCTTTTAGCCAGAATAGTTTAGGTTTGAGATTTTTAAAGGTATAGATAAAATATTGATTTTTTTTATCATAAAGTTGTAGAGCTTTGACTAAATTTTCAGAAAAAACAGCTGTTCCAAATCGCTGATTATTTTTTGGGTTTAACGCTCCCCCATCTACAGAGATTTTCATGGGACCCTCCTTACAGGGTCAGTCCTTTTAAGGACGGACCTTAAAACTGCAAATGTTAGCGCCGCGTTTAATAACTCACCACCAAGAGTGATATATGCTGAGGCAAAAAAACTAAACCTGGGAATTAATAAATAGTTTAGTCCAACATTAAAGATTAGCTGAAACAAGAATATATAGATAACGCTTTTAGCTCTATTTAAAGCAAAAAGAGAGTTTAAAAAAACCGAAGTTAAAAGGATCAAAGGCAGAGCAAAAATGATTATTCTTAAAACTTGAATTGATTGAAAATAAGTGTTTTTATACACAATCGGCAAGACTATCGGTCCAAGGAAATAAAAACCCAAAGCAACAAACATACCGATTGCTAAAACTAAAACAACATCCTTCTTAATTTTATTTATAAAAATATTTCTCTTTTTTTCTTTGGCCAACCTAGAAAATAATGGCATTGAGGAAACATTATAAGCAGTGACAATAAACATCAAGGCGTCTAAAAACCGGTAGCCGGCCGAATAAATTCCGACCGCTTGTTTGCCTTTTAAAAAATTTAAAATTAAGACATCGGCTTTGGAATAAAATCCGGCCAGTAAACTGATCAGAAGAAAAATAAATGATTTTTTAATAATAATAGACCACTGCTCTAAGTTAATTTCTATAGACAGACTGCCAACTTCGCCTTTGACAAGAAGAAAATTTATCAAAGAATAGAGGTTATATAAAACAAAAGTAATGATAAAGACGATTAACAATTCTTTAGTAATTAAAACACCGGCAATTAACGAGACGACGAGAAATATTTGGAAAATCATAGAAACAATTGAGGCGAGATAAGATTTTTGCTTAATTGAAGTTAAAATAAGATAAGTGCCGGAAAACATATTGGCAAAAATCACAAAAGAAGTAAGGATAATTGGAACGAGAATAGTTGTTGGATAGTGAAATATAATTGCCAAAATAATTGTTAGAACGAAAGTTATCAATGATAAATAAAATCTTAAAGAGAATAGTTCCTTAACTTTTTTTTCAATCGAATCATTAATATGAATTAGTCCGTAAGAAGTGGTGCCAAAGTCGAGTAGTGGCAAAAGCAGTCCGACCTGGGTCCAGGCTAAAGTATAGATAGCGTATTCTTCCGGCTTAAAATAGTTAATTAAAATTAAAAACAGAATAAAGTGAAGGATTTTATTAACAATTGAGGAAATGTTCAAACTAAAAAAATTTAAATAAAAAGGCCGCTTTTTAATCTCTTCAAAAACCGTTTTCGGTAATCTGATTAATTCGTAAACCTTTTGTTTTAATGATCCATATTTAAATAAAAACTTTAATCGATTTTTAAAAAGATAAAATTCTTTGGTTGGATTGTCTTGTGAAACTTCAAAATGCTCATAGGTCAATTTAGAATCTATTCCAACTTTAAATCCGGCCTTTTTAGCTCGGCAACAATAATCAACTTCTTCATAATACATAAAATATTTTTCATCAAAAAATCCTATTTTGTCTATGACACTTTTTTTTATAAACATCAGAGATCCGGAGACAAAGTCAGTGGGAACAAATCTGAATTTAGGTTTTTTTTCAATTAGTCCCCCGCTCATCCGCCATTTGTCAATTTCTCCACCGTAATAAGTTTTACCTTGCTGCTTCATGGCCAGTCCCCAGATGTCAAAATGGGTGGCGCCATCGAAAAAGCTTAGGGAGGTTGGGGATGTTAGGGCGATTAGCGAGATATCAGGATTAGCAGCAATAAATAATTCACAATTATCTTTCAAAGCATTTTTTATTCCCTGATTAACACCGGCCGCATAGCCTTGATGATTATTAGTGTTATCAATAAAATATAATTTGTAATCTGTAATTCGTAATTCTTTAATTTCCTTCTTCAGACGAACAATTTCTGATTTAGGAGTTTTGTATAAGACAAATATAAAACCTGTTTTCATATAAGTTTAGCTTCGTACACCCTTAGGGTGGATTGAGTAAAAAAATAATAAAAAATAAGTTACAAATTCCATATAAGCAAAACCTAAATCCAATGGTATTCGAAATAGTCCGTCTTCGTACCCTTTATCTTTAATGAATCTGGCCCAAAATAAATGGGCTGGATATAGAAAAACTTTTTTTAATGAAGATTTTTCACCGATCAAGTATTTTTCCTTAGCCATTCGGACCCCATAATCGGTAAATTTTCCAAACATTTGAAGAATCGATCGGTATGAATGATGAAATATTTTTCCTTTTAAATATCCTACTTTTTGATCTTTAAGTTCGATTCTATTATGAACTAATGAAGGTTCTATACGTAATTTAATACGTCGAAAAAGGCGAAGCATTTTATAGTCCTCACCACCATATTGAAGCGGCTTATTTAAAAAAAAGTTTTGATAGCAAATATAATAGCCATTAATTTTTAATTTCTTGTTTTCTATTTTTGATTTAATTTCTTTCATCAATTTTTCTGAAACTATTTCATCACAGTCTAAGATCAAAACCCATTTGCCTGTTGCTTTTGATAAAGCAAATATTCTTTGCTTTCCAATATCAGAAAATTCTTTGACATAAACTTTAGCAAGATAATTTTTGGCTATTTCAACAGTCCGGTCAGTTGATCTGCTGTCAACGATAATGATTTCCGAAGCAATCTTTTTTACGGAAGCTAATGACTTCTCCAACGTTTCAGCAGCATTCTTCGTGATCATCAAAACGGATAGTTTTGCGCTCATGGCTATATTATAACATCGTCTTTAATGTGGTATATCGAGAACAATGAAGCAATGGAACAATGTAACAATGTATTTTTGTAGGTTATAACCGACTGACAAATTTATCCGAAGGATAAATAATGTAGGGGTCGGGTATGAAAAAAATATTTTTACTTGCTTTAGTTGTTAGATTAATCAGTCTATATTTATTTAGAAATGTTACCAACTATGATATTCAATCTTATCTTCAGGTTGGTGAGTTGACTTTAAAGGGAATTAACATTTATCCGGATGTAGCCAATCTTCACCATCCGTACTTGCCTTTTTTTCTTTATCTTGAAGCGATGGCTTATTGGTTAGGCCAATCGAAGATAATTATTATAACGATTATAAAGATTATAAATATAATATTCGATTTGGGAATCCTCAACCTAGTCTACAGGCTTTCCAAAAAAAATCTAAAAACTGCTTTTTTATATGCGATTAATCCGGTGACGATTTTGATTACGACTTTACATGGACAGTTTGATGTCATCCCAATATTTTTTATTCTCTTGACTATTTATTTACTCCAACAAAAAAAAGAGTTAGCTTCAGTTTTAAGTTTTTCTTTTGCGGTGCTTACAAAAACCTGGCCAATTTTGTTTTTTATTCCAATGGCGAGAAGGATTAAAAACAAAAAATTATTGGTTTTAATTATTACTTTTCCAGTTTTATTTACCTTTATTTACGTTTGGTTGTTCAAAAGCTCTTTATTTAATATTAGTAAAACTATAATTTATTATCAAGGGTTATGGGGTATCTGGGGAATTTGGGGTTGGCTTGGAAAAACAAGCATATTTTGGCAAAAGATAACGACTTTACTATTCTTAATAAGCTTTTTTGGTTACTCCTGGCTTAACAAAGAAAAAAATATTATAAAAAATATATTTAGTCTATTATTTTTCTTTTTTATTTTTACTACAAACTTTTCAATTCAGTATTTCACCTGGATTATCCCCTTTCTGGTTCTTATTAGACCAAGACATTATTTATTTTTAATTCTTTTAATTAGTTTTTATCTTTTTTCTTTTTATTATTTTTGGCTGTTTTGTTTGAGTTGCAAAATTACTCCGTCATGGTTAACAATTATCCAAAATATCACCGGTTTTGTTCTCTGGCTCAGCTTCATTCAAGTCGGGTATCTATCGAAAAAAATATCTTGATTTAACGCTCCAAAAATATACTTTTGTAGGTTATAAGCGGTAGACTATTAAGTTTGTAAAGTTTATAAAGTTATAAAGTTCATAAAGTGACATTTATGTCATCCCCTCGAAGGAGGGGATCCAGAAAAGAATGGATTCCCGCCTGCGCGGGAATGACGAGGAATAATATATGAAAAAAATATTTTCAAAATTATTTTATATTTTTTTAATTTCTTTTGCATATTTATTTTTTGTTCAGAGTATTTTTGCTTTTCAGTTTGAAAAAATAATAAATAATCCCCTTCCAGTTTCTTACA
>Ga0209211_10009755_pt1 | contig 12709 bp, 12 predicted proteins | sample RifGroA2_FD_183992 | JGI IMG/M metagenome (GOLD analysis project Ga0209211, IMG submission 183992) | Groundwater microbial communities from Rifle, Colorado, USA - Groundwater A2 (SPAdes) (version 2) | ecosystem: Environmental > Aquatic > Deep subsurface > Groundwater | place: Rifle, Colorado... | reverse complement strand
GGCGTTGCCCCAGCGCATCAACCAGTTGCGCCAGTTGTTGTGGCGTGTGGCGGGGGGCGGCGTACACGATATGGTTGTGCTCCCAGTAGCGCGCCTCGTCGAAGCACAGCTCGAAGCCCTCCCCGGCAACCTCCTGCGCCGCCAGTTGCAATACCTCCAGCCCGTAAAGCTCAACGTCGCCGATGAAGACCAGTGTATTGTGCAATGTTTCGCCACGCATGGCGCGCCCGCCGCACAGGCGTTTCAGCGGCGCTTGCCACGCGGCCAGTTGCGCGCGCTCGGCAGCCGTTGGCCATAGCGCAAAAAATACCCGCGCCGTTGCGTGGTCGAGTGAATGCTTCATCCTTGAAACGGCAATTAGCCCACGAAGAACACAAAAGAAAAGCAGGAGGGTTGCTCTGGGAGCAACCGCTATTCTACGCAGCTTTCGTGGCAGTCTTTGCCCTGGTTTTCGCAGTTTTGGCCGCAGTTGTTTTCGCCGTCGCCTTGGGTTTGGCGGCTTTTGCCTTGGCAGCAGGTTTTTTCGTCGCCTTGGCCTTGCCTGTCCCGCCCTTTGCCACTTTGGCGGCAATCAATTCCAGCGCTTCTTCCAGTGTGATTGTGTCAGGCGAGACATCCTTGGGCAAGGTGGCGTTGACCTTGCCGTGGCGTGCGTAGGGGCCGTAGCGCCCGCTGCAAATCTCCACGCTGGCCTTGTCCTCCGGATGTTCGCCCAGCGTACGCAGTATGGTGTTGCCTGCTCTGGCCTGCGCCAGCAGCTCCACGGCGCGCTCCAGCCCGATGTCGAAGATGCTGTCAGAACGTGGGATGGATTTGAATTTGCCGTCATGCCCGATGTAGGGGCCGAAGCGGCCGATGTTGACGATGATTTTTTTGCCGGTTTCCGGATGGAGTCCAATATCGCGCGGCAGCGAGAGCAGCTTCAGCGCGGCGGCCAGATCGGCCTGTTCCAGCGGCATTTCTTTGGGCCACGAGACGCGCTTGGGCTTGGTTTTCTCGCCCTCGATGACTTCGCCCAGTTGCACATAGTGGCCATACGGGCCGCGCAATAGCAGCACGGGCTGTTGGGTATCAGGATGCACGCCCAGTTCCGTTCTTGCCGAGGCATCGTCCTGCGCTTCGCCGCTGAGGCTGCGTTTGTATTTGCACTCCGGATAGTTGGTGCAACTGATGAAGCTGCCGTAGCGGCTGAGTTTCTTGGCGAGCGGCTTGCCGCATTCCGGGCAGGCTTCGTCCAGCAACTCGACCGGACGGTCGATGTCGGCTTTTTGTTTGATCAGGCTGGAAAAACCCTTCCAGAATTCGCCCATTACGGCGATCCAGTCACGCTTGCCCTCGGATACTTCATCCAGCTCGTTTTCAAGATTCGCGGTGAAGTCGTAATCCACATAGCGCGTGAAATGGTCGGTCAGGAATTTGGTGACCACGCGTCCGACATCGGTGGGCATGAAGCGCTTCTTGTCCAGAATGGCGTATTCACGTGCCTGCAACGTGGAAATGATGGTGGCGTAGGTGGACGGGCGGCCGATGCCGTATTCTTCCAGCGTCTTGACCAGGCTGGCTTCGGTGAAGCGCGGCGGCGGTTGGGTGAAGTGTTGTTCGCCGTAGAGCTTGTCAAGCGGCAACACGTCGCCTTCGACCAGCGGCGGCAGCTTGCCGCCCTCTTCCTCATCGGCGTCATCCACGTCTTCCATATACACGCCAATGAAGCCGGGGAACACCAGCGTTTGCCCGGAGGCGCGGAACAAAGTGTCATCACTGCTCAAGCGTATGTCCACGCTGACGGTGTCAAAGCGCGCTGGCGCCATCTGGCACGCCAGCGTGCGCTTCCAGATCATTTCATAGAGGCGCAACTGATCGACGTTCAAATGCTCGCGTACATTGTCCGGCGTGCGCAAAATCGAGGTCGGGCGGATTGCTTCATGCGATTCCTGCGCGTTCTTGGTCTTGCTCTTGTACGCCGGCTGCTTGGCCGGCAGATAGTCGGCGGCAAAGTTGTCGCGGATGTAGCCGCGAATTTCCTCCACCGCCTCCTTCGCCAGCGACACCGAGTCGGTACGCATGTATGAAATCAGGCCGACAGTCTGGCCGCCGATGTCCACACCCTCATACAGCGACTGCGCGGTGCGCATGGTGCGCTCTGAAGTCATGCCCAGTTTGCGCACCGCTTCCTGTTGCAGCGTGGAAGTGGTAAACGGCGCGGCGGCATAGCGTTGCTTGGCCTTTTTCTCGACGCGCACCACCTTGGGCGGCAACTTGGCATCGTTGAGCCTGGCGAAAATCGCGTCATATTCTGCCTGGCTGCCGATACTGAGCTGCTCCAGTTTCTTGCCGTGATACTGGAATAATTTGGCGGTGAAGGGGATGCTGTTCTTCTGACTGTCGAGATGCACGGTCCAGTATTCCTGGCTCTTGAATTTTTCGATTTCCAGTTCGCGCTCGACGATCAATCGCAGTGCCGGACTCTGCACGCGGCCGGCGGAAAGCCCGGTTCGGATCTTGCGCCACAGCAACGGCGATAGATTAAAGCCAACCAGATAATCGAGCGCGCGCCGTGCCTGCTGCGCATTCACCAGCGGCATTGAGATTGCGCGAGGGTGAGCGACCGCTTCGCGCACTGCCGACTGGGTGATTTCGTAAAACACCACGCGCTGCATGTTCTTGCCCTTGAGCGCGCGCTTGCTTTTCAGCAACTCGGAAATATGCCAGGCAATGGCCTCCCCTTCGCGGTCCGGGTCGGGCGCCAGCAGGATGTTGTCTGCATCGGCGGCGGCCTTGGCGATCGCGTCCACATGCTTGCTGTTGCGCGCGATGGTCTCGTACTGCATCGCGAAATCATTCTCGGTATCGACCGCGCCGGTCTTGGGCACCAGATCGCGCACATGGCCATACGATGCGAGCACTTCAAAATCCTTGCCCAGATATTTCTTGAGCGTTTTGGCCTTGGCCGGAGATTCAACAATGAGAAGGTTAGTTGCCATGCGTAAATTAATGTAGTTGCGTGGAATGTGCCGGTGCCAGAAGTTCTTCAACCAGCAGTGGGTCGAGGTGCTCATGGCGATTCCACAACACCATCAGCATGATCAGCTTGAGCTTGTCCAGGCCAAGATTATCCTGGTGCAGCGCCACGGCGCGGTCAAGAATCATCTCGCGCTCGACGGCGGAAATTATATGCTGCTGTTCGGCGAACACCAGAAACCGGCGCCCCTCATCGCCGATGCGCAGGCATTCCAGCGCGGCGAAATAGCGGACGCCGGCATGTTGCAGCTCGGCTGGATAATGATCGGTATTTTGCTGTTGCAGCGCCGACAACCAGGTCAGCGCATCGCTGATTTCCTCTTCTTCGAAGCCCGCTGCGGATAGCTTACGCGATAGCTTGTCCGGCTCGGGATAGCTGCCCGCATCGAAATAACTTTCAAACAAGTACATCAGGATTTCAAACATGATTTGCGTGTGATTCAATAAATTCGTTGATATAAGCCGCCGGGTAACGCGCTGACGCGCCCTTCCAGCTCAAGCACCAGCAGCATGGCGGATAGCTCGGCCATCGTCAAGCTGCAGCGTGCACTAAGGGTGTCCAGGTCGACCGGATCGAAGCCGATCTGCTCCAGCAGCGCGGAGTCTGCGCATTGCGTGGCAGGGCTGCGCGCGGGTGACGCAGGCAGGCTGCTGCCTAATTCCTCGAGAATGTCCTGCGCGGTCTCGACCAGTTTCGCGCCCTGCTTGAGCAGCGCGTGGCAACCCTTGCTTTGCGGCGCGTGGATCGAGCCGGGAATGGCAAACACGTCCCGGCCCTGCTCCAATGCCAGCCGCGCAGTGATCAGTGAGCCGCTCTGCAGCCCGGCTTCCACCACCAGGCAACCGGAACTCATGCCGCTGATGATGCGGTTGCGGCGCGGGAAATTGCCAGCCAGCGGCGGTGTGCCAAGCGGGAATTCCGAGATCAGTGCGCCCTGGCTGGCGAGCGCGTGCGCGAGGTCGCGGTTCGCGGCAGGGTAGACCTTGTCCAGCCCGGTGCCGACCACGGCTATACTGCTGCCACGGCCCTGCAGTGCGCCGCGATGCGCGGCAGCGTCGATGCCGTGCGCCATGCCGCTGATGACGCATAACCCGGCATCGCTCAATGATTTGGCAAATGCGCCGGCGTTATTAATTCCTTGTGGAGTGGCGTTGCGGCTGCCGACCACAGCCAGCGCAGCATGATTGAGCAGGTCAAGCCGCCCTTTCACATAGAACAGCAGTGGCGGGTCGGTAATGTTCAGCAGGGCTTGCGGGTAGTCACTGTCGGCCAGGGTAATAATGTGATTGTTGCTGTCTTCCAGCCAGGCCAGTGTTGGGGTGAGCTGATCGTCAGCGATGCCTTTGCTGATTTCGGCGGCAACATCGGCTTTGACAACAGATTTGAGCGAGCTGACAGAGGCGGCGAGAACCGCCTCCGGCGAACCGAATTCCTTCAACAGGCGGCGCGCGCCATCGCCGCCCAGACCGCGCGTCAGGCTGAGCGCCAGCCACGCTTTCAGCGAAATATCAACAGTCACTGTTCAGGGCGTTTGTGCGCGATCCAGCAATTGCACCGGCAAACGGGTTTGCATCACCAGCGCGTAAGCCACTTTGTCAAATACGCGGAAAACGAATATCAAACCATAATGTTCGTCCGGCAATGTGAAATTCTTGCCGTCACTTTTTACCGCTTCTCCCTTGTGATACAAAGCCAGCACATGACCGCTTTCCAGGCCGTCGCGCTTGCCTTTGTTTAGTGTGATGACGGCATTTTGCCCGGCCTGCGAGACGCCGCCGTAAATTGAAATCACGCTTGCGGAAATGTTGCCGGTGGGCGGCCGCGGCAGATAATTGCTGGTCATTTCCCCGGAAGGCACGACCAGCCGGTCGCCCTTATAAATTTCCTGTATGGATTGCGTGATGACGATGGTGCTGACATCCGCAAGTTCCGTTGCTTCGGCGTTGCCCAGATAAATGGCTTCGACACCCAGCACTTCGCTGGTGTGCGGGTCGACAAAGGTTTTGCCCGTACGATAAATCTGCCACCTGTTGCCCTTGCCCGAGGGTAAGCCCTCCACAAAGCCGGTATCGTGAGCGCTAAGTATGACGCGCCCTTCGCGCGCACCGATCAGCGTCGGGGCGTCTTTCAATGCGCCTTCTTCAATGACCAGCGGTTGGCTCAGAAACGGCGCGATGGCGCTGGCGGGAATGCTCGGGATGGCATCATTATCACTATGGCCCACGCGCACCTTGGGCGAGAGTTTGATGACGCCGTCAGAACTGCCGGTGCCGGTGCCGGCCTGGCCAATGCGCAATGTGCCGCTGGCGCGATCCAGAATGATTACGTCGCCCGGATAAATCCAGTGCGGATCCTTGATGGAGTCCTTGTTCATGCCCCAGATATAGGGCCATCTCCATGGGTCTTTGAAAAACTTGCCGGAGATGTCCCACAGCGTATCGCCTTTGACGACCACATGCCGGTCAGGCGCATCGCTGCGAAGTTCCGGACGAGTATCAGGCTGGGCAGCAAAGGCCAGGATGGGCAACAAAAAGCAAATCAGCGATATAATCTTGCGCATGGAAAACTCCGGCAGAATCAATATAAAAGGCACGCAATGTTGCTGCGTTGCATTAAATTCTGCATCCAGACATATAAATAAGCAAGCATTTATGGGGCGCACATGGCAATCCTGAAAATTTTGCAGTACCCCGATGAGCGATTGCACAAAATCGCCCGAAAGGTCGAGCGGGTCGACAAGGACACCCGCAGACTGGCGCAGGACATGGCGGAAACCATGTATGCCGCGCCCGGGATTGGACTGGCGGCGACGCAAGTGGATGTGCATAAGCAGGTCATCGTGCTGGACGTTTCCGAGACGCACGATCAATTGAAAGTATTCATCAATCCGGAAATCATCGCCAGCAGCGGCGAAGAAGAAAGCGAGGAAGGCTGCCTGTCGGTGCCTGGCATTTACGAAAAGGTGCGCCGCGCAGAAAAAGTGACGGTGCGCGCGCTCAATGAAAAAGGCGAGCCGTTCACGCTGGAAGCGGAAGGGTTGCTGGCAGTTTGCATCCAGCACGAGATGGATCACTTGCGCGGCAAGGTGTTCGTCGAATATTTGTCGCAACTCAAGCAACTCAGACTTCGCGCCAAGCTCAAGAAACGCTTGCGCGAAACGCTATGAATAACCTCCTTTGAAAAAATGGGGTAGACGTACATAACTCCGTTCGTGTTGCAGCATTGACGGTAAAACCTTCCGCTTGAATCCTTGATTTTGAACAGGCTGGTCCATAATATCTATTCCTGTGCGCTACGGGAAACCGTGATTCCCAATACTGCGTAATATGTAAGCTTGGATTTTGAATTCGACCACGGCCCCTTCAACCTTCCAAGGGCGACCGCGCGAGAAAAGAAAACATGGTTGTGAACTACGGTTGCGCAAAGTAAGTTGAACAATCGTTAAACCTCCCTTATAGTGCGCCCATGTCTTTACTGATTACCGATCCCAAAGCCGAGCAACTCGCACAGGAGCTCGCACAAAGAATCGGCGGCACTGTCCCCGACGCGGTTGTGCGCGCCCTTGAAGCGCAATTGGTCAGCCTGAAGATGCCGGACATGAACGCCGTTACTCGCGAGGCCATCCTGAAAATTACTGCACGCTGCAAGGCGCTTCCCGATCTAGATCCGCGTAGCGCGGACGAAATTCTTGGTTACAACAAGGCCGGATTGCCGCAGTAAATAATGATCGTAGACATCTCGGCGTTGATCGCGATTCTTCTGAACGAGCCGGATTCCGAGATGCTCTCTGCCGCGATTGCCTCAGCTACCCCGCGTATTATCAGTGCAGTCACCGCCCTTGAAGCATCCATCGTCATCGAAAGCAAAAAAGGCGAGGCCGGACTCGCCCTGCTGGATGAACTGCTGAGCCTTGCACAATTCGAAATTGTCGCCTTTAACGATGCGCAGCAACGAATTGCACGTGTAGCCTATCGGCGCTACGGCAAGGGTCGTCATCGCGCCAGTTTGAATTTTGGAGACTGCTGCGCTTATGCGCTTGCCAAGGCGCGCAACGATACTCTGTTATTCAAGGGCAACGACTTCAATCAGACGGACATCACGCCCGCGCCACTCGTTCCGGCTCATTAGGCATTCCATTGGGGCTGGCTGGATGTGTTAATGCAAGGCATGCCCACGCTCCCCTCTTGAATTTGACTACGGTCCATTTAACCACGTGGGGCGTAGGTCGGGCTGAAGCACGACCTGCAGTCCCTTGATTTTTTGGCGCTCAACTGCTTCTTCCTGGTTAAAGCCGCCGCGCCGCCGTGCCGCTTGTTAAATGGATCGATTCGGACTAACATTAGTCCACTTAGTTAAAGTGGGGTCTATTATGCAAACCGTCAATATCCATGAAGCCAAAACTCAATTCTCCCGTTTTGTCGAGCAGGCGGAGGCGGGCGAGGAGATTGTCATCGCCCGTGCGGGCAAGCCGGTGGCTCGCCTGGTGGGATTGGCGGCTTCTGCCGGCCTGCCGCGCAAACTGGGGTTGGGCAAGAAGCAATTTACTTTTCCGGAGAACTTCGACAGCTTGAGCGCCGCTGAAATTGCTGGCATGTTCGAGCAGGGAAAGTAAATGGCCGGGCATGTATATCTGCTGGACACCAATGTGTTGCTTGTGGCGCTGCTTGCGCCGGAACGCCTGTCGCAGGAAGTGGCTGCGGGGTTATCCGACTCGTTTAATACGGTTTATTTCAGTTCGGCCAGCATCTGGGAAGTGGCAATCAAACGTTCGTTGAACCGGGCGGATTTCGACTTTTCTCCACAGGACATCCATCGTCTTGCGCTGGATACCGGCTTTGCCGAACTGATGGTCAAGGGCGAGGATTGTTATCCGATTGCGAATTTGCCCTGGCATCACCGCGACCCTTTTGACCGTTTGCTGGTCGCACAAGCACAGTCGTTGCCCGCTTATTTGCTCACCACGGATGGGGGGTTGGGCCAATACTCCGAACTGGTTGTTCATTTGACTTTGAAATCATGAGCACGCACAAAGAAATCAACTTCAACCCAGATTTCCCATTATGAAAATCATCTTCGCAGGCACGCCGCAGTTCGCGGCCAGCGCGCTGGCCGCGCTGCTCAAGGAGCATCAGATTGTCGCGGTGCTGACCCAGCCGGATCGTCCTTCCGGGCGCGGGATGCAGTTGACGGCCAGCCCGGTGAAGCAGCTTGCGTTGCAGCACGGTTTGCCGGTATTGCAGCCCGTCACATTGAAAAACGCAGAGGCGCAACGCGAAATCGCCGCGCTGGATGCGGATGTGATGGTGGTGGCTGCTTATGGGCTGATTCTGCCGCAGGCGGTGTTGCAATTGCCGCGTTACGGTTGCGTTAACATTCACGCCTCGCTGTTGCCGCGCTGGCGCGGGGCCGCGCCGATCCAGCGGGCAATTCTGGCGGGCGACAGCGAGACCGGCATCACCATCATGCAGATGGACGAAGGGCTGGATACCGGCGACATGCTGTTGCGCCGGGCTTGCCCGATTGCGCCGAACGACACGGCGCAGACGCTGCACGACAGGCTGGCCGGGATCGGCGCGGACAGTATTCTCGAAGCATTGCGCCTGTTGCAGGATAGCCGCCTGGCGCCGGTCAGGCAGGACGATGCGGCGGTGACTTACGCCGCCAAGCTGCTCAAGAGCGAGGCGCAGATCGACTGGCGGCAGGAGGCGTGCCAGATCGAACGCGCGGTGCGCGCCTTCAATCCTTTTCCGGTGTGCCACGCCAGCCTCAACGGGGTGGTGATAAAAATCTGGCAGGCTGCGCTGCAGGAAGGCGCGCAAGGCGAAGCAGGCGAGGTCTTGGCGGCGGACAAGCACGGCATCACGGTGGCTTGCGGCAAGGATGCGTTGCGGTTGGAAGTACTGCAACGCCCCGGCGGCAAGGCACAACCGGCTGTGCAGTTTTTGCAGGCAATGCCGGTCAAGCCTGGCGAGCGTTTTTCCTAGATGCACAACATTCAAATCGCCGCCGCTCAAATCGTTCAGCAGGTGCTGGTGGGCGGGCGCAACCTCAATCAGGTGCTGGACGAAGCGCTGCGCAACAAGGCCGATTGGACACCCGCGCAGCGCGCCGCCTTGCAGGATTTGAGCTACGGTACGTTACGCTTCTACGGCCAATTGCGCGCGCTGCTGGGCTTATTGCTGCACAAGCCGCTGGCGGACGAGCGAGTGCGCTTCCTGCTGCTGGTGGCGCTGTATCAATTGCAATACAGCAAAGCCGCACAACATGCGGTGGTCGATCATGCGGTGCGCGCCGCACAGGCCTTGAATCCACGGGTGGGCGGGTTGGTTAACGCGATCCTGCGCAATTTTCTGCGCAACCAGTTGGCCTTGCTGGAACAGGCCGCACAGGATGAGGAAGGGCGCTACAGTTATCCGCAGTGGTGGATCGATGAATTGCGGGAGCAGTACGGCGAGCGTAGCGCCGCAATTCTCGAGGAAGGCAACCGGCATCCGCCGATGACCCTGCGCGTCAATAAGCGGTTCGGCACGACGCAGGAATACCTGGCGCAGCTCGAAAAGCAGGATATTGCCGCCCGGTTAATCGAGCCGGACGCACTGCTGTTGGGCAAACCCGTTGCGGTGGACAAGCTGCCGGGATTCTTCGACGGGCTGGTGTCGGTGCAGGATGCGGGCGCGCAGTACGCCGCGCTACTGCTGGATGCGTATGACGGGATGCGCGTGCTGGACGCCTGCGCCGCGCCGGGCGGCAAGACGGCGCATGCTCTCGAATGCGCGCGAGTCGACATGATTGCGGTGGACAAGGACGAAAAACGCCTGCGGCGTGTCGCGGAGAATTTGCAGCGCCTTGGCCTGGATGCGCATTTGGTTACCGGGGACGCTGCCGCACCTGAGATGTGGTGGGACGGCAAAGCCTTTCAGCGTATTCTCGCCGATGTGCCTTGCTCGGCTTCCGGTGTGGTGCGCCGCCATCCCGATATCAAATGGCTGCGTCGCCGCACCGATATTGCCGGTTTCGCCGCGCAACAACTCAACATTCTGCGTGCGTTGTGGCGGCTGCTGGCGCAAGATGGTAAATTGCTCTACGTCACCTGCTCGGTGTTCCATCAGGAAAACGAGCAGGTCATCGCGGCGTTTCTGGCGCAACAGCCGGATGCGCGCCAATTGCCGGCAATCCTGCCGGAGAATAGTGAAGGACAGTTGTTGCCCAATGACCAGCACGACGGATTTTTTTATGCATTGCTGCACAAACAGAGGACAGAAGACAGATGACAGAGGACAGAAAGCCTCCTGACATGTCCATTCGCTCTGATCATAAAGCGCGGCGCGGCATTGGCCTATACAAATACGGCATCATTGCAGTTGTCTGTCTTCTGTCTTCTGTCCTCTGTCCTCTGGTAGCCGCCGAGGGTATTTCCGTCAACAAGGCCGAAGCGCGCCTGAGCGAGGACGGTTACCGGCTCTCCGCCAGCTATGACATCAATCTGACTTTTGCGGCACAGCAGGCATTGGAACGCGGCGTCCCGCTTTATTTCGTCGGTGAATTTTTACTGACGCGCTCACGCTGGTATTGGTTTGATGAGGAGATTTTCCAAGGCGAGCAGACCGTCAAGCTTTCCTACAACGTGCTGACGCGGCAGTACCGTATTTCGCGCGGCGCACTATTCCAGAATTTTGCCAGCCCTGAAGACGCGATGAACATTTTGGCCAGGCAGACAACAGTTATTCCGGCAAAGCTGGTGGAAAAGAATGAGAGCTATATTGCGGCGGCGCGCTTGCGCCTGGACGTGGCGCAATTGCCCAAACTGTTGCAGGTCAATGCGCTGACCGGCAAGGACTGGACGCTCAATTCCGACTGGTATCGCTGGGTAGTCAATACGGCAGAAATGACGGTAAGCGGCGAAGGTAAAACGGAGTGACGGGGCGATGAGGAATCTGATTCTCGTCAGCATCGTAATCGGCGGTGTGTTGCTGTATCTGCTGTCCAGCAGCAGCGCGAATACCGAAGTGTTTTCGCTCAATTATTACAGCCTGCTCGGCCTGACCGGCGCGTTGGCGCTTTGTCTGATGGGGTTGGTGGGCTATCAACTGTGGCGGCTGCGCAACAAGCTGAAAAACCGGGTCTTCGGCGCCAAACTGACCACGCGGCTGGTGCTGTTTTTTACGCTGATCGCGGTGCTGCCGGGCATTTTTGTGTATGTGGTGTCGGTGCAATTTCTGGGCAAGAGCATCGAATCGTGGTTTGACGTACGCGTCGAGAAAGCGCTGGAAGGCGGCCTCAATCTTGGCAGAAGCGGCCTCGACAACAGCCTGAAGGAGCTGACCAAGAAGACCCAGTTTATCGCGCTGTTGCTGGCTGAAAAAAGGCCGGAGCAGTATCAGCGCGCGCTGGAACAATTGGTGGATGAAGCTATCGCGCAGGAAGCAGCATTGTTTTCCACCAAGGGAAATGTGGTTGCGTTTTCCTCCAGCGGCAACGCGCGACTGCCGGATCTGCCCGGCGGCGATATATTGCGCCTGGCGCTGGACAAAGGCGAATATGCGGTAATCGACGCCATACCGGAAAAAGGGCTGACACTGCGTGTGCTGGTGACGGTGAATTCCAATACACACAGGGGCGGGCGGTACGTGCTGCAATTCACCCAGCCGGTGCCGAAACAGGTCGAGGCGGATGCAGAAATGGTGCAGGCGGTTTACCGCGACTATCAGGAATTGACGCTTTCGCGTCTCGGCTTGAAGCGGTTATACGCGATCACCCTGACGTTGTCGCTGCTGGTGGTGTTGTTGACTGCGGTGTCGGCGGCATTTTTTATCAGCGGGCGCCTGGGCGCTTCGCTGGAGGCGTTGGCGGAAGGCACGCGTGCGGTGGCGCAAGGCGATTTCACCGGGCAGCATCCGATACAAAGCAGCGATGAACTGGGTGCGTTGACCGGCCTGTTCAACCAGATGACGCGACAACTGTTCGATGCAAAGCAGGCCAGCGAGCAGCAGCAGCGCGAGGTGGAAGGCGCCAAAATCTACCTGGAGAGCGTGCTGACCCACTTGTCTTCCGGTGTGCTGGCGCTGGATGAGGAGTTGCGCCTGCGTTCGGTGAACACCAGTGCGGCACAAATTCTCGGTGTGCCATTGCAGGAAATGCAGCGCATGTCATTAAGCCAGATTGCGGAAAAATACAGCTTGCTCAAGTCGTTTTGCCAGACTGTCATGGAGGCTTTCGGCGAAACAACCAACGGCGAATGGCAGCGGCAGATAGAGCGCATGAGCAAGAATGGCAACCAGATTCTGCTGATGCGCGGAACGCGTTTGCCGCAAGGCGGCGAGGCGGGCTATGTGGTGGTGTTCGATGACATCAGCCATCTGCTGCAGGCCGAACGGCAGGCGGCATGGGGTGAGGTGGCGCGCCGTCTTGCGCATGAAATCAAGAACCCGCTCACGCCGATCCAGCTTTCCGCGGAGCGCTTGCAGCATAAGCTCGGCAGCAAGCTGGAGGAAGGCGATGCGCAACTGTTGCAGCGTGCCACGCAAACCATTGTCAGTCAGGTTGCCGCGATGAAGAATATGGTGAGCGACTTCGCCAATTATGCGCGCGGCCCTGCGTTGAGGCTGTCGCATCTGGACATGCACAAACTGATCCGTGAGGTGCTTGGCCTGTATGAAGCGAATGCCATTCCCATCATGCTGAAACTGGAAG
>Ga0209211_10009754_pt1 | contig 12709 bp, 17 predicted proteins | sample RifGroA2_FD_183992 | JGI IMG/M metagenome (GOLD analysis project Ga0209211, IMG submission 183992) | Groundwater microbial communities from Rifle, Colorado, USA - Groundwater A2 (SPAdes) (version 2) | ecosystem: Environmental > Aquatic > Deep subsurface > Groundwater | place: Rifle, Colorado... | reverse complement strand
AATTATGACCACAAAACCAATTGCTCCATACTTTATTCCCCTTCTAGTATAGTAACCAACTTCTGTGAGTGTAGCCATGCTAAAATCATAGCATGATTCGTACCCGTTTCGCTCCATCTCCTACCGGTTTTTTACATATTGGCAGTTTACGGACAGCTCTATATGCTTATGCTCTGGCCAAACACTCGGGCGGGCAGTTTATTTTGCGGATTGAAGACACCGATCAAAAAAGAGAGGTAGAAGGAGCAATAGATGCTCTGCAAAAAACCCTCCAAAAATTTGGCTTAAATTGGGACGAATATTTCTTGCAGTCCGAAAGGTTAGATATTTATCAAAAAGCCGCTCAAAAATTGGTTGCTGATGGCCACGCCTTTTATTGTCAGTGTCCAGCCAGAAATGCCAAAGAAGACGGATTTTCTCGAGAGTTGCGTGATCCTTGTCGTGATAAGAATCTTAATTCTGGTGCCGTTAAACTAAAAGTACCAGATGGAGAAACTGTTTCATTCTTCGATTTTGTTCACAAAAAAGAAATCTCTTGGGACACTACCGGAATTTATGATGCGACGCTTTTAAAATCCGACGGTTTCCCAACTTATCATTTGGCAGCCATGGTCGACGATTTGGAAATGAAAATCACCCATATTCTTAGAGGTCACGATTGGATGCCCAGTACCCCGATTCATTTATTAGTTTTTAAATACTTAGGCGGCAATTGCCCAGAAATAGGTCATTTGTCGGATATTTTAAATGCTACCACTGGCAAAAAACTTTCCAAACGGCGTGACTCGGTATTTATGGAAGATTTTATTAAAGAAGGTTATCTGCCCGAGGCCATCTTAAATTTTGTCATGCTTTTGGGCTGGGCACCTAAGGATAATCGCGAATTATATACTCTCGATGAATTTGTCAAAGAGTTCGACATTAATGGTTTTCAAGAATCAAACCCTAAGTTTGAAGACAAAAAACTCAAATGGTTTAATGGCCATTACATCCGCCAAAAAACAGACCAAGAATTACTTCAATTAATTAAACCATACCTACCGGAAATTACCCTAGAAATTATTCCTTTGATCAAAGACCGGATTACAACTTTGTCTGATGCTGCCTGTCTTGCTGGTTTTTTCTTTATCCGCCCCAATTTGCCAAATTTGCCTAATTCGCCCCATCTCTCTTCGGCTCTCCAAGTTCTACAAAATTGTGTTTGGACCAAAGAAGGCATAGAGAAATCCCTTTTAGAAGCAGTTGTTAAAAATGGTTGGAAGAATGCTGATTTCTTTATGTCTTTGCGGATGGCAATTTGCGGCCAGAAAATTACACCACCTCTCACTGAATCTATGTTAATCTTAGGTAGAGATGAAACGCTTACCAGGATTAGACACTGAGGGCCTAAGATCAAAGTTAAAGCTTCGGGCTTTGATGTCTCAGAGACTATTGACCTCGGGAATTCTTACAGGATCTCTTCTTTTGTCTTCGGGAAGTGCTATTACTGTTCGGGCAGAAATCCCTGCTCAAAACCAAACTCAATTTACTGATCCACTTGACTTGAGTTTAACTCTTTCTGACCGTCTGACCGCAGTTTTACCACCTGTAGTTGGACCTCTTTCTCCGGAACAGGAAAGGAAAATTTCACAGATTATCCATGATGTTTATGGTTTTACCTCTACACCGGTTTTAGACGGAAACCGGCTAAATCAAGCCTATGGTCTAATTGGGGCTGAACAGCACCTTATGCGTTATCCCGGAGATATAGTTGCCAACATGGCGCCTGGCCGGGGAGCATGGGGATATTTTGCTTATTCAAAATCACAATTGACTCCGGATTTGATAGAAAAAGAAAAATATTATGTCGCAGTCCAAACTTTATATCTTTCCGATTGGACTACCCGGTTATCCTATCTACGCGACTGGTACAAATTTAGAAAAGTCGTGGTTGTAAATCCAAATAATGGCCGGACGGTGGTAGCAGTAGTGGCCGATTCAGGACCGGCGGCATGGACAGGAAAACATTTTGGGGGATCTCCGGAAGTGATGACTGAGTTAAGATTGGATGTAGGGAAACAAAAAGGTCCGGTTATATTATTTTTTGTAGACGATCCTGAAGATCGTGTTCCTTTGGGTCCAGTAGAATATAATTTAGAAAAACTACAAAAAGTATGAACAATTTTTACCACCACTTAATCCATACAGACGATGTTATTTCTGAAATTAATTTATATGATATCAGTGTTGACGATAAAGATGAGTTGGTAGATTTAGTTCAACAAATATTTCATAATCATACATTCAATCTGATTTTGAGCCATCTTCCTAAAAATAAGCACAGCGAATTTTTAAGTAGATTTGAATCAGTGCCTCATGATCTGGCTCTTTTGGAATTTATAAAAAAAGAAATCAAAATCGATATCGAAGAAGCCATAAAAGATCAATCTGAAAAGATTAAAAAAGAATTGCTGGCCGAAATCAAAAAATCCCACAAGAAATGAATTCAAAAGGGGTCCCCTTTTTGAAAGGGGACCCCTTTCTAGATCAGTCACTATCTATTATTAGGTCTTTAATTATTACCACGGAATCGTAAATATTATGATCTCCCATAAATTCTTGATATGAATTTACTCCTTTGGTTGCAAAATAGGTCAATACATTTTTTGGCTTTACCCATTCAGATCTTTCAGGATTCAAATAATCCCTGTACGACGAATAATCATAAGTTTGAAAGGGGACCCCTTTTGAACCTGGATTGCTGTGAATATAGCGGGTTAAATGTAAAAGTTGTTCCTTGCTTTCTACTAATACTGCCTTGTAAGTTCCTTGAAACAGATGGCCCACTCTTTTATATTTTCGGTTAAAGTACATACTATAACGGGTCGAGAGCGAATTCATAAAAGAATCGATGCTAGTGGATTCAGTCTGTTTTACCAGGAAGTGAAAATGATTTGTCATTAAACAATAAGCCAAAAGCTCTACGTTGTCAGAGAAATTGTTCATTCTCAGTAATTTTATAGCCTCGGCTTTTTGAGCATAATTTCCATTTTCGTCAGCCAAAGCCTTTTGTAGCGTTTGTTCATCTTTGGGTAATAAATATGTTTTCAAATACGACAAAAACACCGCATAATCCATGTCTTCCATAAAAATATTTCTTTTTTCCACTCCACGGTTGTAAATGTGATAGTACGAATTTTCGACAAATTGTTTTACCGAATTCTTGGCAGGCATGTTGTTATTATACAAAAAGGGGTCCCCTTTCAAAAAGGGGACCCCTTTCAGAGCTAAATTATCTAACCAGTATTTTCAATAATCTCTATACCAATTCTTTTCGCTTCAGCGATCATATATTTTTGGATCATCCGTGCAGCTTGAAATTCATTTTTTTGAAAGTCTAGTAGCTTTTCCCTGTGTTTTAGGAACTGGCTTCGATGTTTATTTTCATCAGAAGTGATTAACAATATTGGTTTTCCAAATTTAATCAATTGATTTGGATTGAGGAATGCTCCTTCCATTATAAAATCACTACTCTTTAATATTTCTTTTTCGACAACACGTTGATAAGTGTCGCGTACCAACAACAAACCTTTGATCACGTTTTTCAAAGTCAGCGCTCCAAATCTTTTATACGCAAGACAAGTTTTTATGGATTTAAATGGAGACACCTGTCTTTTAATCTTATCTGCTTCTAGTACTGGTAAATTTAATTTTTTCCCCAATATTTTAGAATAATAAGTTTTTCCTGCACCAGGAACCCCGTAGATGAATATTCTCATATTTATTCCAAATATCTACCCTTTAACTTGATAAATATTGGAATAATAATTACAAAACCCAGGATACCAAATATTAAATTGTTTAAGTTAAATAATCCACCTATCAAATAGAAAGAAGGAATACCAACTACGATATGTGAAATTATTGAACCGATGAAGAAACTGAAAAATTTTACATTTAATAAACCAGCTGCATAACAAATCGCTTCCAAAAACAAGCTTCCGGTAAATATTCGTAGTGTAGTGATGGCTTCTATTTCCCGGCTCGGTTTTATTTTTAGATTTCTTATTTTATCTATAGTACTTTTGTCAAACAACTTTTCCAAAAAAGGATAACCATATTTTTTGCCAATCAAAAAAGCAATTGAAGATCCGGCTAAGCTACCGGCAAAATCCACGAGATACGCTGGAAGCCAGCCAATAAACGGTATGGCGGCCAGTGTAAATACTCCTCCTGGAAGTGGAGGCCAGACAATCCCCATAATCTTCAAAAAGAAAAGAACAATTACAAACAAAACCAGGTTCTGCCGGGACCAGGAAGTAAAAATTTCAAAGTAGATAGACTGGCTAAACAAATAATAGGCCAATATCGTGGCAAGCGTGACCAGAATAGCAAGGATTAAATATTTTTTAGATTTGATTTTCATTCCATTTATCTTATCAGACTTAGACTATAATTAATTCTCATGAAACTAATCGATAATTTTCTAGATAAAACCACCATGTACCGGCTGGTGTTATATTTCTTGCTGATCTTGGCAACTTTTGGATTTTTTTTACAGCCACCATTATATTTTGGCATATCATTGGTATTTTTAACTATAGTAAGTTGGTCCACCAATAAAATTTTCTCCAAAATATTCAAAGCTCCTACCAATTTAGAATCACTTTATATTTCTGCATTGATCTTAGCGTTGATATTTGATCCCGCCAAAGATTTTTCCGGGTTAATATTTTTATTTGAGATTGCTATTTTGACCAACGCTTCAAAATATATCCTCGCCATCGAAAAAAAACATATTTTCAACCCAGTAGGAATCGCAGTCGTAATTTCTGGTTTAGTATTAAATAAATATGCCACCTGGTGGATAGCAAGCCCCGGGACAATACCGGTGGTATTAGTAGGAGGATTACTGATTGTTCACAAATTACGGCGTTTTAAAATGGTTGTTTCTTTTTTTATTACTTCTGTTTTATTGATATTTATTTACGGAGGTTCAATCAAAGGTTTTATAACCAGTTCTCCTTTATTGTTTTTTGCTTTTGTCATGCTTACCGAGCCTCTGACCTCTCCATCGTCAAAACTTTTTCAGATAGTTTATGGAACTATAGTTGGGATATTGTTTAATTTCAAAGGATTTACTCCGGAGTTAGCATTGGTTTCCGGAAACATTTTTGCATATTTAGTTTCATCCAAAGATAAATTAGTGCTAACTCTAAAACAAAAAATTCAGGTAGCCCCCGGCATTTACGATTTTATTTTTACTCCCAACCATAAATTTAATTTTACCCCGGGACAATATATGGAATGGACATTGGCCCATTCCAATCCCGATTCCCGTGGCACTCGCCGTTTTCTTACGTTAGCATCTTCCCCCACCGAGTCCGACGTTCGTCTAGGGGTCAAATATTACGAATCTTCCAGCAGTTTCAAAAAAGCTTTATTAAATTTAAATGCTCCAATAGTTGCTTCTCAATTAAGAGGGGAATTTATTTTACCAAAAGACAAAAACATTAAACTGGTTTTTGTCGCCGGAGGCATTGGAATTACGCCTTACCGCAGTATGGTCAAATATTTAATCGATACTAACGAAAAACGGGATATAATTTTAATTTATATCAATAAAACAACCCAAGAGATAGTTTATAAAGATATTTGGGATCAAGCCAATTTAGTTTTGGGAATCAAAACAATTTATATCAACACTTCCGAAGTGGGTCACTTAAATTCTCAAATGATTACAGAAAACATTCCTGATTATAAAGACCGCACCTGGTATATTTCTGGTCCCCACGTCATGGTCACGGCAACCGGAAGTTTATTAAAATCCTTACAAATTCCCCACATCAAAACCGACTTCTTCCCGGGATTAGTTTAGAGTTAATGTCATATCAATGTTATTGTTGCCATATTTTTCAAATTCTCCGTTTTTCTTAAATCCAAATTTCTTATAGAAATGAATCGCTCTGACATTTGTAAGTTGTGTTCCTTGCCACAAAATTATTTGTTTTACTCTTATTTTTTGCCTCTTCGGAATTTAAGGGGTGAGGACCAAATATATTTCTCGTTTCTTCTGATAAATTATCTAAAAACTGTCCAAAGGGGACAGAATCATTCTTATCCAAATGCCGAAAAACCACTTTCTTCATCTTCATTATCAATTTACAAAAGTAAAAATCGTTTTCTTATGTCCTTTATCTTTAGACTTGGTATACTTTCCTTCACTGAAATCATCAATTACCTTCTCCCAAAAAGAGCAAGCGGGATGATTAGATTGTATAACGTCTACGTACCAATTTCCTGAGAATTTTCTAAAAACCATTTGGGCTACTTCTTTCCCGATTCCCGACTTTCTGTATTTCTTCAAAATAAAAAATTCCGCAATTGATTCATAATCGATACCATTAAATTCCTTCTTTTTTACCATAACAAATCCAGCTATATTTCCCTCAACTTTTATAACATACGGATCTGGACTTTGTCCATTCCAATAGTATCTTAGTAGTCTACCAAAATCATAATTTCCAAGTTCTCCAATCTCATCATTAGTAAATTCGCTAAAATCATAAGCATAGAGTTGTAATAAGTTTTCCAATAATTGTCGTTTATCAACTGTAGCTATCTCTAATACTATTTGCATTTCTAAATTTTACACCAAATTTTTCTTAACTTCATAAAAACTTCGATATATTCTGCGTAGCGGTATTTGTATTAGCCTCAAAAGGCCACGCCTTTTTGATACCGTATGACATAGTTCCCTCTCCTGAAATTCTCGCAAGCTCGTGGCTTCGCCGTAGGAGTGGGACGAAAGGGTGAGGTTGAGGTGTTTTAAGCTTTTCTTTGGTAAAATTATATAAACTTGTTATGGCAGAAGTAGAACGCACCAATTTCCTCAAAGGTTTTGCCATTATTGCAGTAGTGGTAATTCACACCATCAACTATTTTATGAACAGAACTTTGCCGGATACTTCTTTTTGGCCGGTATTAATAACTTTGGATCAACTGATGCGTTTTAGCGTGCCGTTGTTTATCGCTCTTTCGGGATATGCCTTGGCGCAAAAATATTTAAAAAACCGGTTAAACTTAAATGATTTTTATTTCCGCCGTACAACCAAGCTTCTCCCCGCTTATTTTATCTGGACGGGAATATATTATTTTAGTTCACCCCAAACTTTTCCATTATGGCAGATCTTGTTTTTGGGGAAGGCTGAATATCATTTATATTTTGTACCCATGATTTTTCAAGCCTATTTATTATTCCCACTTTTATTTAATCTTATTAAGAAAATTCCATGGATATTTTTAATTTTTTCTGTAATTGCTCAATATTTTATTTTTAATTACATCAATCAACCCGGTTGGACCGATCAGAAACAATATATATTATTTATGACTTGGCAATTATATTTTGTTTTGGGAATATTTTTAGCAGTAACCAAACCGCACATGATGACTAAGATTGCCACAGTTATTTTTCCGCTGGGAATTATTGCATCCATATTCACAGCTCTGGCGTGGTGGGGGAAAACCCGGGATGTAATTTGGGCTACCAGATTTACCCGGGGTTGGGTGGAGTTATACGCAACCGGGATAATTATTTTGTCAATTGCTTGGGTTAAAAAAATTAAAATCCAAAATATTTTTTACAGAACAATAGTGTTTCTGGGTGTCAATTCTTACCAGATTTTCCTAGGCCACGTCTTTTTTCTACGCCTGTTGTTTGTAAAGTAAAATTAATTCTTCCTTTTGGATTTTGCTTAATTTCTTAAGTTGTGCTTCCCGCTTCATGGATTCAGAACGGGTAGCAAGGGTTTCAGAATATACGAGTTCAAATGAATCAAAATATCTAATATATTTCGCCGACCGGGCAGATTTTTCCCGGTGCTCCTTGATCCTTTTTTCCAAGTTATTCGTTTGGCCAATATATAAAGTATTTTTTGACGTGCGCAGGATGTAAACTAAGTATGCCATAAGACATTTTATATGAAAGTACTGACATTTATAACTTTGGCTATTTTAGTAGCGGGAGGACTCCTGTATATAAATACTCTTTCTTATAGTGAGTGCGACACGCCTATTCCCTATAAATTGGGCACGCTGGACCCGAAATTTGGCCTAAAACAATCAACTGCAATATCGGATATCCAAGACGCAATCGATATTTGGAGTAAAACCTACGGCAAACCATTGTTTGTTAATTCTCCCACAGCTTTGCTCACAATAAATTTTGAATATGACCAACGATCGGCGTTGGATAGCCAAATTAATCAGCTGCAAAATCAACTCGATAAAAAAAATACCACACTTCAACAGCAAATTAGTGCTTATGAGGCCGATGTGGCGGTGTTTGAAAAAAAACTGGCCGGTTTCAATGCCCGGGTAAACCAAATCAACCGTTCCGGCGGGGCATCTCCCGATGAATACAACAACTTGATAGCCGAGCAGAACCAACTTAATTATGAGGGCAATTTGTTAAATACCCGTGCCAAACAGCTTAATTTATCAGCGCGTGATTACAACTCCAATGTCCAGAACTTAAATCAAAATATCAATCAATTTAATCAGGCTATAGTTCAAAAACCGGAAGAGGGATTGTACAACGGAGGAAATAATACCATTACCATTTATTTTGCCAACAACAAGCAGGAATTAATTCACACTCTGGCTCATGAGTTTGGCCATGCTTTGGGGATACTTCATAACGAAGATCCACTGGCAATTATGTATCCTTACACAACATCTACTCTTTCAGTCACAGCCCAAGATAAACAGCTCTTGGATTATGTTTGCCGGGAGCAACCTCTGCCTACTCTATGGTTAAGCAAATTCTCCACTTGGATATTTCAGACTATTCATTTCTCGGATCGCAGGATTTGATAAACCCTGTATATCTCAATCCGGTCTCATTGATACTTGACTTCGGGTATTATTTGGTATAAATTAAAAATATGTCCACAACAAAAAAGGTACGAGTTAAAACTCTCAGATCAAAACTGGACGAAGGGGATATACTATCAAAGATGTTTGAGCATTTTGGAATTAAGGTGACATATGTTAATGATCAAAACCCAAAACAAAACAAGAGGAAAAACGCTTAAATAAAACTATGAAAAAAATATCGGACAATCAAATTATTCTAAATAATAGCTTTACGGAATTTTTGCTTTATACAACACCAAATGGAGATGTCAAACTAGAAGTATTTTTGCAGAATGAGACGGTATGGCTGACACAACAGCTGTTAGCAGACTTGTTTAATACAACCAAACAAAATATAAGTCTCCATCTTAATAATATTTTCAAAGAGGGTGAACTATTAGAGGAGGTAGTTGTCAAGGAATTCTTGACAACTGCTTCAGACGGTAAACAATATCAAACAAAATACTACTGCCTTGACGCAATCATTGCTGTTGGATATAGAGTAAATTCCAAACGGGCCACACAATTTAGAATTTGGGCGACAGAAAGGCTGAAAGAATATATCATCAAGGGTTTTACGATGAATGATGAGAAACTAAAAGATCCTTACAACATTTTTGGTAAAGACTATTTTGAAGAGCAACTGGCAAGGATAAGAAATATTCGTTCCAGCGAGCGGAGATTTTATCAAAAAGTTACCGATATTTACGCACAGTGCAGTGCCGATTATGATCCTGATGAAGAAATTACCAAGCAATTTTTTGCCACCGTACAAAACAAACTCCATTTCTCAATTTCCGGCCAAACCGCAGCAGAAATTATTTACAACAGAGCCGGGAGCAAAAAACCGTATATGGGTTTAACTACCTGGAAAAATGCTCCCAAAGGAGCAATACGAAAAACTGATGTCAATGTCGCCAAAAACTATCTCAATGAAAAAGAGTTAGACGGCCTCAACCGGATTGTAACCATGTATCTTGATTATGCCGAAATGCAGGCGCAAAAAGGGGTGGTAATGTATATGAAGGACTGGGTAAATAAACTGAACGCATTTTTACAATTCAATGAAAAAGACATTCTACAAGATAGCGGTAAAATTAGTCATGAAGTCGCCATAGTTTTGGCTGAAAGAGAATACGAAGAATATCGGATTAACCAAGATCGCACACTTGAATCCGATTTTGACCGGTTAACAAAGAAGCTGCTGAAAAAAGATAAAATTTGAGCACCTAGAAATATTTCTTAATAATTTCAAACATTTTCCCATGGCCCTGTTCGTTTGGATGGAGTCCATCTATAAAGTCTTGCGGAGCCAGCTTATCTAAGAGCTGGATAAATTTAAAATTTCTTGAGAGAACAACTGTTTCTAAAACATTATTGTAATCTTCTACCCGCTTTCTATCACGTGAATCGACACTCAACACGGGACCAACAAATGTAATATCAGTGGAAAATTTTATTGCAAGGTCACATAATTTTTCCAGATTAGATTTAAAAAGATTTTTCTCTATGTAGCTGGAATCATTAATACCAACGGCAAAAATTATTGACGTCGGAACCCTAACTAATGACTCTTCATTAAATCTTTTCAAAATATCATTTGTAGTATTGCCACCTACTCCCAAATTAAAAACATTGACAAAATCATTTGGAAATTTATCTTCTAGATATGCTCTCAACAAATCAACCCAAGCTTCTTTCACGTAAGCTGCTTGTGTTACGCTATCTCCAAAAATGCAATAACTTTTATCCATGCTTATTTCCCCGCTTTTCCGGTTGACCAAACCAGAAATAATTTCTTTTTAAACCCTCCTCTTTTCTCTCTCTTTTCTTCTTGAAACTTTTCGATCCTAGAAAATGGAATTTTGTGATGAGATGCAATAGATTTGGCCAGTTCCAATACATCGGCTAGTTCATTTAAAAGTTCTTCTTTTGGAGCCTGGGTTAGTTCTTTCGATTCTTCAACCAGTTTCTTTTTTAATTCTTTTTCAAACTCAGCTTTATTCAAAACCCGGGTTTCATAATCGTCTCCGGAATCATTCATCTTTTGGGGGATTTTATCGCGTATGAGTTTTTGGTGATAATATCTTTTCTTCATACAATCTTACTGAGCAAGCCGGTCACGACCCTTCCTGTCATTATAGTCAATTAAGAATTGAAATCCTTGATCCCAAAATTCGATAACTGGAGCCTTTTTCCTTAATAGTTTTCTTCATCTTGCTGAACGGGTTGGTCAAGATGCCCTTTCTAATCGAACACTTATAAACTTCGATCTAACAACAGGATTATCATATTTATCCATTAAGACAGCATAAATCTGATGGTCAACACCACCAAGAGTACAACCATCAAAGCTCCACTTACCATCTTTAAGCACTTTTCCTAAAGCTTGGGGATAATCTCTATCGGTTCTGACAACCACTAAAACTTTACTATTTTTGTCACTCTTTATTGATCCTGACACGGTAATTTCCTTTTTGCTTTTTCCCAAATCTGTGAAGAAAGTTTGACCATCGGTCGGAAAGTTAATCTCAACTTCACAACTTTCTTTAACAGTTTCTAGCCACCCCTTGTAGTTTAAATCAGGCGATCGTAAATCTCCAAAAACGGTTGTTGTTGTTTTATCACTTGATAAAAACTTTTTAATAAGAATGAACAGTTTTTTTCTTTGAAGAGGATCCCTGAAGTTGTGATCTCCATCTACTTCAACATATTGAATATTTTTTATTCTTTTGTATTTATCAAAATATTTGTTTGATAATATATCATCTTGTTTCGGTTTAAAGACAATTAAATCAGTTTTATCACCGAGTATCCGAATGTACTCAGGAGGATCGAAGTTCTTAAGAGTTTTCCAAAAATCTTTCCCTATTCGTTGAACTCCGCCATGCGATCTGGGATACGTAGTGATGCCGTTTTTATTCACCTTTCCTCCGTGAGATAGAATTCTTTTTTCAAGTTCTTCTATAACAAATTGTGTATTCGTGTTCACAATAGAGGTGAATATGATTTTTTTGATTCCATTGGGTGAAAGAATGCTTACAGTAAAAGTTCCAAGAGAATGTGCAATAATATTTATGTTAATTCCAGGATATTTTTCTCTTATGTATCTAATAATTGAATCTACATCTCCAGCTGCCTTTTGAAACTGAAAATCGTAATCTTTACCTTTACTTTTTCCAAATCCCGACAAATCGAATCGAATAAGTAAATAATCATTTTTTAGATATTTTGCCAGATCCAAATAACTAGCAAACCCTTCGTCTTTATCTGTTCCAAAGCCGTGGACAAAAATAATGACATCTTTGGATTGAGTATTTCCCTCAACAAGAATGTCCAATTTTTCTCCAAAAATATTCTTTATTTTAGTTTTCATAGTTGTCTCACTTTTTGTTCTAAGCGACTGGATTTAGAATACGTAACTCGATGTTTATTGCTCCGAATTCTTCTTCATATTTTTTGGAAAGTTTACATGCCTTAGGGTTTTCTTTTACTGCTTTAAAATAATCTGGAATGTTAAATTTATTGTCGAAATATATTCGCTCAATAAAACAGTCTTTTTCCACAAACTGTCTTCCAATAACTTGTTTTTCTTCAACTTTATGAAGTTCGTGTTTTTCGGCTCCAAATCCGCCTAGAATTGGACCAGAGACTTCTTTAAACCATCTTAAGAAATCTTTTTGTTTATTTCTAGGAATTGTCATCGACCATTGTAATATTTTCATACTGGCTGGGGAGACCGTTGCATTTTGGTCACCTAAAACAGTCTCAATATCCCATTATATCTTATTAATCTCTCCATTCCACTCAG
>Ga0209211_10009752_pt1 | contig 12712 bp, 21 predicted proteins | sample RifGroA2_FD_183992 | JGI IMG/M metagenome (GOLD analysis project Ga0209211, IMG submission 183992) | Groundwater microbial communities from Rifle, Colorado, USA - Groundwater A2 (SPAdes) (version 2) | ecosystem: Environmental > Aquatic > Deep subsurface > Groundwater | place: Rifle, Colorado... | reverse complement strand
AGAAGAAGGTCAACGGCAAAAATATGTTCTTCTGCTGTGAAATGTGCGCAAAGTCATACAGCCACCACAAATAAAGCGTTTAAAGTTTTTATTTTAACTTACTACAAAACCTTTATTTTATATGGGGGTCGAAAACATGGATAATCGTAAAATCGGAATAATGCTGGTAGCGTTGGCAATAATAATAGCCGTATTTGGCATATACCTCAAAATATACAATGATAAAATAGCTCAAATGCAACAGGCTGAAACTGGATCATGCTATCTTACAGACGGTACATGCATACATACTACTTCTGATGTAATACTATATTCCAGTCTTGGCATAGCAATATTCGTTACAGCCATCGGATTATACTTGATATTCAAGAAAAAAGAGCCCGGACATGTTATAATCAAAAGACCCATGCCGAAGAGGAAAGAAATAACTGTAGCACCGAAAACACTTTCTTTGGAATCAAAAAAGATATTTGACTTGCTTGTGCAATCTAACGGGACTATTTTGCAGGGCGAGTTGGTTGCGAAATCCGGCATGGACAAAGTCAAGGTAAGCAGAATCCTCGACAAGCTTGAAATGCAAAGCTTAATTGAAAGGAAAAGACACGGGATGAGTAACCTCGTAATACTAAGGAAAAAATAATTTTTTCTGACTGAAACTAGTTTCATACAATTCTTAATATGCTGTTTCTTAGCATAGCACAGTATGGATGAAGACAAAAAACATTACAAAACAGGCAAACACATGCTGGCACTTTACGCTATGTTGTTTGTAACACTGGCAATTATGACAATTAACCAGTTTGCAATAGCAGACGTAAATTCCAAAATGAGCGCTGTTCCTGCTGCAAAAAAAATAACGATCCAGGCAATACAACTTAGCGCCAACAGTCAAATTGACGTGATGCCCAGTGGCATTCCAGAAATCTATGGGCAGGAACTCGGGGTAAGATACGATGATGTCAGCGCCAGTGACCAGGTAAAAACTGAAGCAACGATACAAAAACTTGGCAATCTTGACAGGACAATAACATTATCCGGGAATAACCTAGCCAGATACATTACGACCGCGTCCCAGATATCCTGCGAGTATTGCTGCGGAGTCGAGTCAATAATATTCTCCAACGGCAACCCGGCTTGCGGATGCGCACACTCTTATGCCATGAGAGGAGTCGCAAAGTACCTGCTGACCAATCATCCGGAAATGACAAACGACCAGATACTGGAGGAGCTTGGGAAATGGAAGACGCTGTTCTTCCCCGGAGTCATTTCGCAAAAAGCGGCAATTCTCCAGCAAAAAGGTATAGAATTGAATTACATCAATCTTGCGTCAAACAAATACAGAGGAATAGAAAGCGAGGCATCTTCATCAAGCACAGGGAATATGGTAGGAGGTTGTTAGAATGGACATGAAAGTAGCGACACTAATGGTCCTTATGGTAGCTGTTCTGGCTGTATCCGTGGTACAGGCGATACAACTGAACGACATTGAGGGCAAAATATCGGCAACTGGTTTGGTAACGGCACAGGCAACGAGCGGAGCGCTTGACATGAGCAGCTGGACAGCCCAGGAAAAAATGATGTATGAGCATCATGGAACGCTTCCAGCCAGGCTATCTGGTTCTGTAGCGAGTGCGAGCTCACCAAGTTCAGGAATGGTGGGAGGCTGCTAATTTTTTTTATTTTTTTTTATTTTTTGGAGGAAATAAAATGAACAAACACATATTATCTGTATTTATCATTATTGTACTGATGGCATCTGTTACTGCGATGACAGTTTACATGGGAATAACAGGAAAGGCCGCTGCAGCGCAAAAATACCAAGGATTCTCTTCCTACGAGGAGATGATGAAAGCACATCACGGCCCAGAAGGCGAGGGATGCGGAATGGAAGACGGCGTGTCTGCGAAAGCAAACATGACCGGGGAAATGTTGCCATACGGAATAACCCTGGATTTGAATGGCTACAACCAGCTGCTGAAAGATGATGCTGAAAAGCTCACGCAAGCCGAGCTCCCGGGGTATATTGGATTAAACATATTGCTGCCGTGCTGTGACGTAGCGACATTACAGGCAACGGACAACTGCCAATGCGGGCACCACGTGGCACTTTCAGGCCTCGCTAAAAGGATGCTGAAGCAAAACTACAACAGAACGCAGATCCAGCAGGAAATAGACAGATGGAAAGGTGTCTTTTATCCGAATGGCGCTGAAAGCGGCGCAGGAAGCTGTAACGTATGAAACTCTTAATGTTACTGCTATTCCTAGCGGGAATTATAATCAATATCGCGCCCGTTTATGCACATTGTCCGCTTTGCACTGCGGCAACCGGGGCCGCGGTTGCAGTAACAAGGCTGTACGGAATAGACGACATGATTATAGGAAGTCTGATAGGAGCGTTTATAATCTCGACAGCGCTATGGTTCAATAACGTTTTACTGAAGAGGAATCACCGCAAAGCATATCTGCCGATGCAGCAGCACATTATATCACTTGCATCGTTTTTGCTGACCGCAGTAAGCTTCTATATAGGCGGTCTCTTTAACTCACCGGTATCGGCATATCTGGTTGGAGTCGACAAGCTTTTCTTGGGATTACTCTTCGGAACTTTCCTGACACTTTTCGGCTTTGAGCTTCACCAGATTATCAGGAAGAAGCATGGCAAAAACCACCTCCCGATGCAGGCAATATGGATAGTCATGGCGCTGATAATCATATTCAACGCCGCAATATTTTTGATGGCGTACTTCAGGGTGATATAATGAACGACATAGACCTTTCAGAGAAGCACGACCTTAGCATAGCCATCATGAACCTGGTGAACTTGGAAGAGCATCTGGCTTTCACTGCCATGAAAACGAAGAAAGAAGAATACCTTCATGTCCAGGCTTCAATCAGGAAAATGCGTGTTCGTTTGCTGAAAAAACTGGTGAAAAACACGGAAGGCGAACTATGGTGCATAAGCAAACATCTTCTCGCGACCACGATGAGGCTTATCGAATCCTCAACTAAATATATAGAAAAGGATCCGAAGCAGGCGAAGGAGCTAATAGAAGACGCGTACGATGTTTACACACTGTTCTGGTTTCTTCAGCAAGATGAACGAATCAACAAACGCAATTCTTAATGGGGCGATTTTGTGACATTGGTTGAAGATTTGGAAAAAAAAGCCTCGGGGTGGAAGGGAAGAACTAGAAAAGTAATGAAAGACATGCTGAAATGCTGCCTTGAAAAATAATTGTGAATGTCATGCGAAAGAAAAAATTTGTAAGGAAGGAAGGAAAAGTCATAGGCGCTGCTGCGGGCGCGTCAAGCGCTGGAAGCATCATATCCGCACATAATGTATGCCACGCGATCTGCCTTGCGGTCGTCTCGCTGCTTTCAATATTTGGCATAATTGTTTCAAGCGACGTGCTCATGTGGCTTCAGGATTACAACATGCTCTTCTGGGGCATGGGCATTACATTCCTTTTCATGAGCATGGCATTGCTGATAAGATACAAGAACTGCATATCGAGAAAGCTGATAATTTTCAATACCGGTCTGCTCATAGCGGGCGTGCCTTTCCTAGGAGATTATGACAAAATTGCATGGATCACAGGTGGCGTTATTGCAGTGTCAGCGGTTTATCTGTACATCAAAGACAAACTTAGAAAACGTGGGTGATAAAATGAAAAAAATGAATGAGAAAATAATCTTTTACATCATGATAATAGCAGCAGTAGCGATAGTTGTCGTTTCCCTTTTACTGTTTGCCAACAGCAGGTACGGCGCTAATTACAGCAAGGCAATCTCATCGGAGCTGGCGGACAAGTGCGCAACGCCGCCAGGCTACACAGACCAGCAGTGGAGAGAACACATGAGCCACCATCCTGATCAGTATGCAGGATGCCTGACTTAAAGGCGTCAAAAAGCAATACAATAGCAAAACATTTTCAGTAGGTAATAATGGAATGATATGTTGCATCGGCCTTATTATAGGACTTGCGGCAGGAGCGGCTATGGGCGGTCTTTGGATATTTATCGCGCCGGCAGTGGGGTTCGCTTTGGGTCTTATTGCAGACACGAAACTCATGAAGCATTGCTGTAAAGAAAAGGAGGTGAAAAAATGACAGAAAAATTAAATGCGAAAAATCTTGGGTTGGCAGGAGGGACTTTGTGGGGATTAACATTGTTCATAACGACTCTTGCTGCCACAGGAAGCAGTTTTGGCAGTCAGTTCCTTGCATCATACGGAAGTTTGCATCCCGGCTATTCGATAAGCATTGCAGGCAGTGTCATTGGCATGATTTACGGATTTATATGCGGTTTTGTCGGGTTGTACCTGCTTGCGCGGATCTATAACTGGCTTGAAAAAAAGAGGTGATTCTGTGCGGTTGTTCAAGAAAAAATGCGAGTTTTGCAGAGTGAAGATAGTGCAAAATTTCGAAGTCAAAAGAAGCGTGAAAGTTCCAGGCTACGTAGGAACGTTTGAAAAAACATTTTGCTGTGAAGATCACGCAAAAATGTATGAGCAGGAACTGGGAAACATGGCAACTAATAAAAACGGCGGGTGCTGCTAGGTAATTTTATGAGCAAATCTGACCTGAAAGCATTGGTAGTAATTGGCCTGATTATTCTAGCGTACATAGGCATGACTCTGCTTATGCACCCATGAGCTGGTCATATGGGATTCTTTGAAGACTACTTTATCCGCCCGACGCTTGAGCATACGGGCTACAATCCTGTAAACACCATAACTTACGCGGTTGCGCTTATTATTGCACTGTTCCTCGTATACAAAGTTCTCATGAAAATAAAAATAAAGCCTGACAGAAGGCTTTGGATTGATCTGCTGCCATTTGTGTTTCTTGGCGGTGCGCTGCGGGCTTTGCAGGACATAAATTTCTTCAAATTTCTTGGAGTGTATCATGTTTTATTCGTCACGCCAATGATATACATAATAATCTTTTCGCTGGCATTTGCAGGCATACTGGTTTCCAAGTATTTTTGGAAAGGTTTCATCAGGTATTTCGGATTTGTGCTGGCAATCATCTCATTAGTACTTATTTTGGTTAATGCAAAAAACCCTGTAGCGCTTGCCACGATACTATCGGTTGCCGTGGCAAGTTATGCGATTTTGTATATAATCCTAAAATATACCAAGATTAACATTTTTCAAAAGTGGAGCTCTTATAATTCGCAAATTATAGCCGCGCATTTATTGGATGCAAGTACCGCATTTGTAGCGGTTTCTGTAATAGGCGGCTACTGGGAATCATCCATCTTTACGTCGTTCCTTTTCTCGCGGATGCCTGGCTGGTTTTTCATTCCTATAAAGGCTTCTATTATTCTTCTCATATTACATTTCGTGGATAAGGAAAACAACAATGAAACAAAATGGCTCATAAAGTTTGCGATACTGGTGCTGGGTCTGGGGCCCGGCCTGCATAATCTATTTTCCGTTTTTATGGGAAGCAATTTGACATAAACGTATGTCGTATTAATGCTTTAAAAATTGTCTGACCCACAGATATTTACAAATTTTAATCGAGCGGAAATTCTAATGAGCAAAGTAGCAGAAAAGCAGATGATAATTGTCGGGATAATTTCCTTCATAATTATAGCAATTGGAATGGTCATGCTTTATTTTGGACACTTTAAAGCAATTCCCAACTTTTCTGAAAGATACGGCTTGTATATGATATACACAACAATATCAATCACTGTAATAGGTATTGGCATCTGGCATATTAAATCATACAGGCACACCTTCAACTGTTCAATGGGAATGATGGTTGGGATGACCATAGGAATGATGATCGGATTTTTGCTTGGGGCTATTATAGGCGCGACAAACGGGTTTTTCATGGGATCTGTTTACGGCATGTTTCTTGGCATGTTCACCGGAGCGTGGTGCGCAAGAAACTGCGGAATGATGTCAATTATGGAAGGCATGATGGCTGGTCTCATGGGAGGTATCATGGGAACGATGACCACGGTCATGATGCTAAACGACAGTATTGTTTTATTATGCCCATTTTGATCGGCAGCATTGTTGTAATAATGGGCGGCATGAGCATGATGATATACAAGGAAAGCGTAGAGCACCGTGATAATATTTCAAAAAAAGACAAATATGAGATGTTTTCCTACATATCGCTTCTGTTCATGCTGGCGATGCTTACAGTATTCATCATGGTCTACGGGCCGAAATCAGCAATACTGGCATATTAAAAATTGAATAGTGAACTAAATGGAAACGGAACAGAAAGTAGAAGGAGACTTGATTGTTATCAACAACCACAGTTTGAAAACTGTAGTATGTTAAAGTGAATAAAATATTGTTTAATGGTGGTTGGGGATACCAGGATACCACTGGTTTCTCTACCATTTGAAAATAGGTGGTATCCTGAGTATGAAAAAAAAGCACGCATTATCGGTTATCGGAGCAGTTTTTATGATTTCTTTCTTTATCCTAGCAGCCCATGCCGTAGTCACGAACGGCTCACAGAGTGTTAATTATAAACCGGTACCACAAGCTGCCTCTGGGGTAACACTGCAAGACGGCAAGCAGGTAGTCAAATTATACATGAAAGGCTCAACTTATTTTCCCAATCCAATCAGCCTGAAGAAGGACGTGCCAGCTGTCCTGGAAGTAGACACAAGCAGCATAACAGGATGTTTCAGGAGCATACAAATTCCTGCCTTTGACATCAGAAAAACCGTGAGTCCCAGCAACAACAAAATCGAATTCACGCCCAATAAAGTTGGAACGTTTGCCTTCTCATGTTATATGAATATGGGAAAAGGCCAGATTGCCGTAGGAGACGGAGCAGTTTTGCCAGTCAATCCAAACCTGACAGTCCAGGATGTCACGCAGACAATTATATGTGAAGAAAACGCGACGAAATAAGTTTCTCTTGTTAAAAATTATGGCGTCTGCAGCGTATTAATTATTCTTCTAACTGGATAAAATTTTTCTGAAATCAACTAATCTCTGCACAATGCTTCTGTATATGCCGAAGTTCTTCAATCAGCAGAAAGGCAAGTCTATTCATTTTCTTAATATTCACTAAGGAGAACCAGTCTACTTCTTGACGTGCTTAATCTTCATGGTCTTGACGTTCATGACCTTGCCGCAGTTTTTGCACTTGGCGAGAATACTTTTTCCCTTCTTGCCGCGTACCTTGAAGTGTTTTCCCTTGCAGCCAGTACATGCGAGTTCCCAGTCGTATTCGTATTTTTTTGCTACCATAGCTATCACTATATATCTATTGATTTCTGGGTTCTTAATGGTAATTATTATAGAAACATAGCAGTATTCCTACATGGGTTAAATGCCGAAGGTGGGTATCGAACCCACGACCTCCCGATTTCTCAATAATTTGTCATCGTTCTTGCGAACTCAAAACTCATAATCAACCTGTTTCTTTGGGGTTGATCCAGACCTTTCTTTTTGAAAGAAAGGGATGGATTATGAGTCGGGTGCTCTACCATTTCTCCAACCTCTTTTTTGCTGGTTTTTCCGCCAGCGCTTTTCTTAAAAGGGCTGTCTGAGCCACTTCGGCTTCTGCTAAATGTTAGTAATTGAATTTATTAAGGTTGTGATTACTGTTTTTTAATGCTAGATGAAAAACCACTCTTTTTAGCAGAGTTCGGTTCAGATATGACATACGTAAATATGGCCCAGAATCTTGCAAGAGAATTTTGCACTCTCTGCGGACTTAGTGAAGAAGAATCAAAAAACTATTCGACTTCAGTAAGGGAACTTACAATAAATGCAATAAGACACGGCAATAAACTTAACAGCAAAAAAAGGGTAAAAGTAGAATTCTATCAAACTAGCAGAGAAGTAATAACCTTTGTGCAGGATGAGGGAGAACAAAGATTTAATCCTTATAATTACTTTGCTGCCACAGGAGAAAATGCACTGTCAGATCATGGAAGAGGCCTGATTTTTGTAGAGTTGTATACACCAGGCTGGACCTATGTGTGGATAAACCCCGGAAACCGTTTCAAGATCTATAGGGAGAAACCCCAAGCATCACTTCTTCCCAATGAGGGCCAGCTGGGCCAGCAGGGCGCCTAGCTGCACGTGCGGGTTGCTGCCTTCTGTCAAGCGAAATTCATATTCACCGACACGTTCAATCATTTCCAGTTTCTGTCTGTCGCTCAGGTCAAGATCAAATAACTGGCTGTGAATCTCTTTTATTATGTCCTCGCCGGAAAGTCCGTGATCATTCAGCAGGGAAAGAAGCTGCAGACGTGCGGAACGGAACTGGCCGCTTATGGCTGTTTCCAGCATTTTCTTTACAGCAGCCGGGTCAGCTCTGCTTGTAACAGCATATACGACGTCCTCGTCAATTGTCTTGCTTGTTGAGGCTAACTGCAAAATGTTTATAGCCTTGCGCAGGTCGCCCTCGGCAACCTTCATTATTGCCTTGTAGGCAGCCTCGTCAATCTTAAGCTTCTCGGCTTTTGCTATGATTTTCAAGTATGATATTACGTCGTCTTCTTTTAGCGATGAGAAGCGGAACACTGCAGTTCTTGATTGTATGGGCGGTATAATCTTACCGCTGTAGTTGACTGCAAGAATAAAACGGCAAATGTGGGAATAATTCTCCATGGTCCTGCGGAGCGCGTGCTGGGCGTCCTTTGTCAGCGCGTCAGCCTCGTCCAGATAAACTATTCTGAATAGGCCGGCTGTATCTACGGCTGGCTGGCGCGCAAACTCCTTGACTTTCTCACGGACAACATCTATCCCGCGTTCATCACTCGCATTTAATTCTAAAAACTTCCCTTTAATCTTGTCGCCGTAGAGCTCATGGGCTATGCACAATGCAGTAGTAGTTTTTCCACAACCAGCAGGCCCGGCAAAGAGACAGTGAGGAAGGGAACGGGTTTCTATAAAAGATTCAAGTCTTTTGGTAATATTGCCCTGGCCTATGACATCAGCGAGTCGTTTAGGACGGTACTTCTCAGTCCAGATTTCTTCTATTCCCATTCTATCACACCCGCTAGGCAACTATTTTCTAAACAGACTACGCTTTTCATAAAATGTCGCGTTTTCGAATTCTCTATATCTTTCCCGCCTTTGGCATCCTCTGACGTCGCCACCACAAGACATCTGCACAGGTCCGGCATTAAAATAACAACGTTCCTGCTGTCCTCTTGCGTTATACCACATTTTGTAAAAAGCACAGAAACCCATGTCAATTTCATATTCTTCCTGAATCCTAAAAACTATGTGACTTGAGGTTCCTGGAGAATCTCTATCTAAATCGGCCATTGTACACTTTGTTATATTTACGTTCATTAGCAAATCATTTATAGCGCGTACTCTTTCCGCTGGCGTAGGCAACGCCTCCAATTCATCTTTTAATTTGTATCCCCTCAGGGCTCTAAAAATTTCATCGGCTATTCGGAAAGCCATAAAGTTGCCTCCATCATGTTTCTTGCAGTTGAAATAAGTTTTCTAAAACCATACTCAACTCTTAAATCACCCAAACGTACATCGTAAAATGGTTCCACTATTGGACTGTCGGTGACCAGCATTATGCTGAGAGGTCTTTCAGAAAACCTGTATACCCAATAAGACTCCATATCAAAAAAATCACTGTCTGCTGGATTTCCCTCATCAAGTAAAATGCTGTCTACTGAACGAACTTTTCCAAAATTTTCGCTAATAGTATATTCTGGACCACAGGGATAGTCACCGGGCTCCCTAACATGGGATGCCGTGGAACCAAAAACCACACCACCTACAGGAAAATCATAATTATTACTTCCGCAGTAACCAACATGTAAAGTGCGTTTTGTCTGCAGTGCGTGCAAAACATCAATAACACTACGACCCTGATGAGTCTTCACAACAGTTGTATCAAGATCAGGTAAAAAAGCGGTCTTATACCAACCAGCAGCAGTCTTATAGGAATTTCCTTCTAGCAATTGTCTGTATATTCTTTCAACGGGAGTAATAACCGCACTACTACCTATAGGTAAATCCCCAAAAAAACAATTTCTTACTTTATCAGAAACCAACATTTGGATCCACCACGTTTAGAGGCATTTCACCGTTAAAGTAACGTTTTACGTTATCTACTGAAAAATCCGCAAGGCGCTTTCTTGATTCAGCGCTTTTTCCAGCTGTATGCGGCGTGTAAATAAAATTAGGTAAATCGAATAGTGGATGATGAGCAGGTCTGTCATCGGCGTAAAAAACTCCGGGAAATACATCCATGGCTGCTCCTCTTAACCTTCTTTCTGCTATAGCAGTGTAAAGATCGTCGACATTAGTTATGCCTCCCCTAGAAACATCTACAAAATAAAGCGAATCAGGAGCATGTTTCAATACATCACCATTCACCATATTATGTGTTTGCGGTGTTCTTGGTACATGAACAGTAAAAAAGTCAGCTTCCGGAAGAAAATATGGAAGTTTATCCGGTGTTCCGCTTTGATCAAGAAAATCAAAATCGCGGGGATATAAATCTACGCCCAAGATACGCATACCAAGTGCATGACATTTTTTGCCTAACGCCGTACCTATGCAACCAACACCCAGTTCACATAGAGTTTTTCCTGACAATTCTTCAATTTCATAGGAATCTATATGCTCTCTAGTACCGGCTTTTCTGGTAAGCATGAGCATTAGCATAATTATATGTTCAGCTATTGCATTTGCATTATGACCTTTTGCACTTGAAACTGGTATGCCACGGGATGCTGCATAGCTAAGATCTATTCTGCCGACACTCGATGTCAAGGCTTGTATAAATTTCAATCGAGGTGCCCGTTCAATTATGTCCCTATCTGCAAGTCCTGCAAAAATTACATCCGCATCGCCTAGCTCTCGATATATTGTATCACGTTCCTTACCTGTTTGTATAACGTCAATGCCATATTCAGAAAGTTTTGTAGATAAGTAGTCAACAAATGATTCTTCCATGTCCCAGGTTATTACAGCTTTTGCCATACATATAAAATAAGCATTATCTTAATAAGCGTTGCGTGAAAAACAACGGCAATTCTTGCGCAATTCCTTTGCATTACACACATTAAAAATATTATTCCCGTTTATAAACTTTTCTGATAACATTTTATTAAAAATTTCGAGTTGCCAGAGATGAAACAAGACCCCTATGACAATATAGCTGTAAACACTGATGGCTCACCATGTCTTTTTACAGAAGTTGATGGAATACGTGTAACATGGGAAACAACAGGTCGTTGTGATCTTGGTTGTGCACATTGTTCTGTAGATGCAACAAAGAATCCATGCACTGTTGATATTTCTCTTGACAGCGCAAAGCATGTTTTAGAAGAAGCTGCTAAAGCTGGCGTTACTAGCATATATGTAAGTGGTGGTGAACCGCTGTTATGGAAACCGGTTTATGATACACTCTCCTATGCACATGATCTTGGCATATTTACAAGTCTTGCAACAAACGGAAAATACGTAAACATGTTGACAGCCAGTAAATTAAAAAACGCGAAAACCGGCAAGGTTCTTGTAAGTGTAGATTCTCATATACCAGAACTTCATGATGACCTAAGGGGTGCAAGAGGTTCACACGAAATGGCTACACGTGCTATAAAAGAGTTGTCTGATAGAGACATGTTCGTTAGGGTTGGCCACGTCATATGGAAAAACAGCATAGATCATGTCGAAGAATTTGCAGACTCTATGTTAACAACAGGCGCACATGAGATTGCTTATAATTGGCTTATTCCGGCTGGCAGGGCAAAGAATAACCCTGATATTGCTATACCCAATGAAAGATATGGAGAAATAGGTGGACGTCTTAGAGAATTAAAAACTAAAATGGCTGATAGACTTACAATCAGTTATCATCGTTTTGATCCAATGTCGGAAAAACATGATTGCGAGGGTGGCAGGAAATTTTATCAAATAACACCAGAAGGTTCATTAACACCATGTTCTTGGATAGGAAAAATGCTACCAGAATATACAACAAAAACATCAGTATATTCAACACCTCTCGACGAACTGATGCATAGTGACGAAATAAGACGATTTAGAGAAATGATTGATAAAAGACATGCAGAATTTGGTCCCGGTTGCCCAGCTATGTGTATTGCATTCAACGGAACTCATATGTCCAGAGATCCCATTTACATAGGATAATTATAGTCTGTTTGATGTACGTATGAGTAAACCTTAAGCTCGTTTTATCCCAAAATGCTTTTCCAAAAGAAACAGAAGTTCTGTATGGAACTTTTCCCCGTCATTAATCATTTCTTGTATTTTGTTCAGAGAAAAGAAGTGGATATCCTGAACCTCGTTCTTGTTTATCAAAAAGGGTCCGTTGTAGCTTGTTTTGAAGGTAACTAGTATTTTTCTCAATCCTCGTTGAGCGTCTTCATAAAAGTCTTTGAACATAAACTCCAGAGGCAACGTGACCTCTAATTCTTCTTCTAATTCACGAAGTGCTGCTTCCTGATAGGCCTCACCCGACTACACATGGCCACCGGCAGAGGTGCCCCAGTGGCCAGGGCAGAATTCCTTATTGTCACTAGAGCGCTGAAGCGCCAGTTCCCTATTTTTATTGAAAACAAGCACATGAACAATGCGATGCAATAGTCTTTTTTCATAAACTTCACTGCGTGGAGCACTTCCAATGACCTCATCGCGATCATTCACGTAGTCAAGAAATTCCATAAAACAATAAAGCATCTAACTTATTTATACATGGAATATCTCCTATAATTG
>Ga0209211_10009751_pt1 | contig 12713 bp, 11 predicted proteins | sample RifGroA2_FD_183992 | JGI IMG/M metagenome (GOLD analysis project Ga0209211, IMG submission 183992) | Groundwater microbial communities from Rifle, Colorado, USA - Groundwater A2 (SPAdes) (version 2) | ecosystem: Environmental > Aquatic > Deep subsurface > Groundwater | place: Rifle, Colorado... | reverse complement strand
CAATCCCTTTTCCTTTTACATAAATAAGGGTATTAGCCGTACCTAAGTCCATCGCAATATCTGCACCGAATATGTCAAAAATTCCCATAAAACCTCTTAATGTTTAAAGTGCCGCTTACCGGTAAAAACCATCGATAGCGAATATTTATTAGCAGCGTTTATAACTTCTTCATCACGAACGGAACCACCCGGTTCAATAACCGAAGTAATTCCATGCTTCACAATTTCTTCAATGTTATCGGCGAACGGGAAAAATGCGTCTGAAGCGACGACCGCATTTTCTAACGAAAGCCCAAACTCAGTTGATTTCATCACGGCAACTTTTACCGCATCAATGCGCGAGACTTGTCCTGCGCCGATTCCTAAAGTCATTTTATCCTTAGCAAAAATGATCGCGTTTGATTTTGCATTTTTTGCAACTGCCCATGCAAATTTTAGATCTTCCAATTGTTTTTCGTTCGGGCTTTTTTCCGTGACTGTTTTTAAATTTGAAAAATCATCCGAAAGATAATCTTTATTCTGAAGCAATACACCACCCGGAACAGCTTTTATCGCATATCCTTCTTCGGAAATTCTTTTTATTTGTTTTAAGATCCTTCTATCTTTTTTCTTAAACAACATCGGTAAAGCTTCTTCCGCAAAATCGGGAGCGATGATCACCTCTAAAAATATTTCATTTAACTTTAATGCTAACTCAACATCAACTTTTTGGTTGAGCGCAACAATTCCGCCGAACGCCGCCACCGGATCGCAGCGTAATGCCTTATTATAAGCTTCAATTAAAGTAGAAGCAGTAGCTGCACCGGAGGGATTATTGTGTTTTACAATTACACATGAATTTTCTTCAAGCTCTTCAAGCAATTCTACCGCGGCAGTAATGTCTAAAATATTATTGTAGGAAAGTTCTTTTCCGTGTTTAATTTCAAAATGATCGAAGAAAGTTCCGTAAAGCGCTGCTTGTTGATGTGGATTTTCTCCGTAACGAAGAGTTTTCGTTTTTGGCAAATGCAGCCTCAAGTCTGTAGATTCAAATCCAAAACGGTTTTCAAGGGTATTTGAAATAAAGGTATCATACTGCGCGGTGTGAGAGTAAGCCGAAACAGCTAAACCTTTTCGTGTTTCTTCTGAAACGGAATCAGCTCGTAATTCTGTAAGAAATTTTTCGTATTGGGTAGGACTAGTAAGCACCGAAACGAATTTATGATTTTTAGCCGCCGCACGGATAAGACTTGGTCCGCCGATGTCAATATTTTCAATTAGTTCTTCTTCGGTGGCTTGGGGATTTTTTGCAACTTTTTCAAAAGGGTAAAGATTTACACAAACAATATCGATCGGTAATATTCCATTAGCTTCCGCTTCTTTTTGATCTTCGGTGTTATTTCTTCTTTGTAATATTCCGCCAAAAATTTTGGGTTGAAGCGTTTTAACTCTGCCCTCAAAAATTTCCGGGAAGCCTGTGTAATCACTAATTTCGGTGCAAGCAACTTCATTTTGCTTCAGAAGTTTTGCGGTCCCGCCGGTTCCAAGTATTTCATAATTAAGGATTAATAATTCTTTCGCAAATTCAACGATACCGGTTTTATCTGAAACACTAATGAGGGCAAATTTTTTCAAAATCGTCTCTAACTCTTTTACGTTAAGTAAACTCTATTATTTTTTATTTCAACTCTTCTTTGTGCAATTTTAGCGATGACCGAAGGGAGAAGCTGATGTTCAAGTTTCAAAACACGTTGTGCAATTTCTTCGGCAGATTGTACGTCTGCAATTGAAACAACAGCCTGATCAATTATCAATCCTTCATCATAGTTTTCGTTTACGAAATGAACAGTAGCGCCGGAAACTTTTGCGGATGATTTGAAAACCGCTTCGTGAACGCGAATTCCGTACATTCCCTTTCCGCCAAAACTCGGCAGGAGCGCCGGATGTATATTAATTATTTTGAAGGAGAAAGAACGAACAAATTCTTTCGGCATTAATTTCAAAAAACCGGCTAGCACAATAAGCTCTATCTCCTTTTCAGCAAAGATTCCCTGTAACTCCTGGAAAGTTACAAAGCCGTTTTTGGGGAACTCACTCACTGAAAAAAAAGGGATATTGTTTTGTTTAGCAATTTGAAATGCCGGGCAATCAAGTTTATCGCTGCAAACCACGGAAACATTGCATAATCCTTTTAATTCGGCTGAAACAAGGATTGCCTCTAAATTTGAACCTCTACCGGAAACAAAAACTGCGATATTCATTTTTCTCTAAAACTGGCAGCTAAAATTAGCTATTTAATGAAATATTGTCAATGAAAGAACGATAAACTTGAAGAAAATTGTTAATTTTTTATTGAGCGGTTAAGATTTTTCAACATACTCTTCATTTTGTTCTCATAAAAGAAACCCGAGAAATCATCTACTTTGTCGAAATAATATTTAGCCTTTTCCATATCGGCTTTTTTTACACATGCAGCCGATGCAAAATAGTAAGCAAACGGACTTACCCATGTTTCTGATTTACTTTTTTCCCCAATGGCTTTTTGGGCAAAAACAAGAGCCGAATCGAAATCATTTTGATAATAATAAGCCTCCGCTAACAATAAATAAACTTCGCCGCGAAAATAAGAAAACCGATTGCTTCTGACTATTTCCGTGAGCGAATCTACTACAGTTCCATATTTTTTTTGTTCGAGAAGATTTGAGATTAAAATGAGCGACTTTTCAATTTCCGAAATATTTCTCTTTAGATAAGTTTCACTTTTTTTCTTTGCGTAAAAATCGTCATCTAACAGTTCATTCCCGTTTTGAGCAGCTTTGTAGAATAGTGTAGCTTCTTCACCTAAAAATTCATTGCAGATCGCTAAACGGTAATTTGCGATGCCGGAGTAATTTTTCTCTTTTGTTTCGCTTAAAAACCGGAGGTAATAATCTTTTGCTTTTTCAAAGTTATTCTCATAAAAATAAACATCTGCCAGAAGGAATTTTGAAAGCGCAAGTAGTTGTTCGAACTCATGATTCTTTCTTTTTACAAGCGTGAGTAAAATATTTTCCGCTGAATTTAAATTCCGGTTTTTCACTTCGATCACGGCGAGTGAGTAATTGAATAAAAGATTTCCGGAAAATTGTTGGTTCAGCTTGGTTAAATGTTTCTTCGATTTGTCGAAATCAAAATAAAACTCAGCATACAATTGTGATAAATAATATTCCGCTTCAACACGCGAATAATTTCCTTTTTCAGCGCAGATTTTTAAATATGATAATCCTTTTTCGGAATCACCATCAAATCCGATTAAACTCAAAGCCCACTTAAATCCTCTTGGAACCTGGCTCAAAGCAAACTTAATCAATCCGATGCCGAGATACGCATCGTAGTAATTCGAATCTATTTCCAGAACACTTTCCAAATAACTGTTTGATTTTTTGCTTGCCCAAATCATGTCAAGAAATTTTTCCGCTTTGCCGTATGCTATCGCCCGATAGCTGTAAGCCGCGCCCAAAATAAAAAGGGTTTCTCTACTTTTGGGATTATCCGATAAATTTTCTTCCGCTTTTGAAATAGTTAAATCAGATTGACGTAAAAATTCATTCAAATATTTCTGTTTGTTTGAACCGAAGTATTTCCAAAAAGAAAGTGTTGCAGAGAAATGATTCGCGAAGAGGTCATTCGGATTTTTCTTTAAGATCGCCGAAAAGATCGACTCGGCTTTGTCAAAATCAAAATTGTAGACGGATTGTATTCCCTCGTTTAATTTCGATTTTGGACTCAGCTCGCCCGCAAACTCAACCCCAGTAAAGAGAAGAAGAGTTAAAACGAGAAAAATAGGTCGCTTAACAAGAACCTGATTAATTAACAATTCAGTTCTTCGCCTTCGTTTCTTTATACGTGATTGCGGCTTTAACAAAATCACGGAAAAGAGGATGAGCCTTTGTTGCACGGGATTTTAACTCAGGATGGAACTGACAGCCTACGAACCATGGATGATCCTTCAACTCGATCATTTCCACAAGTTCTCTATCGGGAGACAATCCGCTGAAAACTAATCCTTTGCTCTGTAGAACTGTCCTAAATTTATTATTGACCTCATAACGATGGCGATGGCGCTCGGTGATGTATTCTGATTTGTAAGCTTGAAATGCTTTTGTATTTTTTTCGATGGTGCATGGATACGCTCCCAATCGCATTGTTCCACCAATATTTTTTATATTTTTTTGGTCGAGCATAATATCGATAACGTTGAATCGCGTTTTATGGAATTCCGAACTGTGCGCTTTTGAAATGCCGCAAACATTACGCGCATATTCGATAACCGCGCATTGCAGTCCAAGACAAATTCCGAAAAACGGGATGTTATTTTTACGGGAAAAAGTTATCGCGTTTATTTTCCCTTCAACACCACGTTCTCCAAATCCACCGGGAATTAAAATACCATGCATTCCTTTAAGATGATTTTTCGCATCGTCGGTTTCCAAATCTTCCGCGCTGACCCAATGTAATTTAACACGGGCATCATTCTCCGCTCCGGCATGGATAAAACTTTCGATGATACTTTTATACGCATCCTGCATTTCGATATATTTACCGCAGACAGCAATATCAACTGTTTTTGTCGGATTCTTTACTTTCTCGAAAAAGTTTTCCCATTCATCAAGTTTTATTTTTCGTTCGGGAATATTTAAATGTTTTAAAACAATTTGATCAACTTTTTCTTTGTAAAAAACGAGAGGAACTTCATAGATGGAAGAACAATCGTAGGCCGAGATAACACAACGCGATTCCACATTACAGAAAAGCGCTATTTTATCCCGGATATCTTTAGCTAATTTTTTCTCCGAACGGCAAATTAAAATATCAGGCTGAATTCCTAATTCCAACAAATTTTTAACACTGTGCTGTGTTGGTTTGGTTTTCATCTCGCCGGCAGATGCGATGTAGGGAACTAATGTAACGTGGAGAGAAATAGTATTCTTCCTTCCAAGCTGAAGCATCAATTGCCGCATCGATTCTAAAAACGGCAAACTTTCAATATCACCAACAGTCCCGCCGATTTCAGTGATGATGAAATCATACTCATCAAGTTCACTAAGTTTTTTCATCCTCGCTTTAATTTCGTCGGTGATGTGAGGAATTACTTGCACGGTTGCGCCAAGAAATTCGCCACGGCGCTCTTTTGTAATTACTTCATTATAAACTTGACCGGTGGTAGTGTTGTTGGCTTTGGTCATATTTACGTCAAGAAAACGTTCATAATGACCAAGATCAAGATCGGTTTCGGCTCCGTCTTCCGTAACATAAACTTCACCATGCTGGAACGGATTCATCGTTCCCGGATCAACATTTATATATGGGTCGAATTTTTGGATGGTAACTTTGTAGCCGCGCAATTTTAAGAGAAGACCTAAGGATGAAGCGCTGATTCCTTTTCCAAGCGAAGAAACTACTCCGCCGGTAACAAAAATGTATTTAACTTTTTTCTTTGATGACATATCTACTTTTTGTGTTACAATATAGGGGGTTAATAAGTGAATTCAAAAAAATATAAAAAAAATCTCGGCACTAAGTCCGAGATTTTTTTCAAATCGATCAATTTTGGGACAAATAGTCCTTCAACCAGCCGGTTGTTACCGATTTCGGACGGACAATCGGATACTGCATTCCGCGATTAATAACCGCTTGTGCAGCTACGCCAATTCCTCTTGCCATTGCGAAGAGAACAGTATAGAATGAGAACTCTTTAATTCCGTAATGATAAATGATCGAACCGGAAATTGCATCAATATTCGGCCATGGATCTTTGATCTTTGCTATATTCTGTAAAATTCCAGGAACCGTTTCAAAGATATGCTCTACGGTTTGGAAGAGTGGTTCAGTTGCACAATATTTTTTTCCGAAATTCATGAAAGCGATGAAGCGCGGATCAACAACACGGAGAACTGCATGACCATATCCCGGAATAACTTTTCCGGAACTTAAAGTTTCCTGTGCATATTGAGCAATTTGTTCGCGCGAAGGATTACCGCCGAACAGTTTCATGGTTTCCAGAATCCACTTAACAACTTCTTGATTAGCCAACCCGTGCAGAGGACCAGCAAGTCCATCAAATCCGGCAGACATTGAATAATACAAATCTGACAACGCCGAGTTTACGGTTAAAGTTGTAAACGCTGAAACATTGCCGCCTTCGTGGTCGGAGTGACTCGTCATATAGAGTTTGATCAATTCATAAAAGTCTTTCTGAGAAGAATCAAAACCCATGAGATGAACAAAATCACCGGCTAAATCTTGATCCGGATTTGGGTGAAGCAGCGGACCTTTTTCAAACCGTAGCCTATAGATAGCTGCCGCTATTCCCGGTAATTTAGCAACGATATCTAAAGCATCTTCAAGTGTGTATTTCCAATACTCATCTTTTTTTATCCCTTGTTCATACATTTTCGCAAAAACTGATTCGCGTTGTAGAACAAGAATTGCCGTATTGAGCATCACCATCGGGTGCGTGTCTTTTGGAAGAGCTTTAAGTACGTCCCAGACATAACTTGGGACTGTTTTGCGCAATCTTAAACGAGAAGAAAAATCTTCAAGTTCTGCAGCATCTGGAAGTTCCCCGGTGAGAAGCAGGTAAAAAGTTTCTTCCGGCGATTTTTCAACTAAATCGGCTAAAGAAATACCACGAATAATTAATCCCTTATCTTGCGGTACAGAAGAAGTATCACACATTACCCCTTTTACGCCCCTTAAGCCGCCTAATAACTGTGAGACAGTTACATCGGAAACTTTTTTCTCTCCGTTTGCTTTGGCAAGTTCGCTTAATTCCGAACGCCAAGTAACGATCTTCTCTTGAAGCTTTTCATAAATATTTTGCATAAAACTCCCTTGTGTTAAATTAATAATAATATTTACAACCAAACTTAGTTTTTTTTCTCTTTGAATTCAATATTTTATGAGTGAAAAAATAAAAAAAAGATAAAGGATCATTTTGTTCGAAACCGCTATAATTTCAATTCTCTTCTTTTTTACCGCAGCCGTTCTTTTTTATAGAGCGATTCATAGATTGTTTGGGGAAGAACCGCTTTCCGGAAAGAGTGAAAAGATTCAATTATCGGTTATCATTGCCGCTAAAAATGAGGAAAATAATCTCGATCAACTCTTTATCGCACTCGAAAATCAAAATTACCCAAAAGATAAATTTGAAATTATTTTTGTAGATGACAATTCTACCGACGGAACTTTTGCAAGAGCTGAGGAGTTTTCGAATCGCTTCCATAATTTTCATTTGATCAAAGCAGAGCAGAAAAATCTTCCGGCAAAAAAAGGAGCGTTGGAATTAGGTATTGGCTTATCCCGTTTCCCCTTTCTTCTTTTTACTGATGCCGATTGTTCACCGCAAACTAACTGGCTAAATACTTTCTCGGAAAAATTTTCAGAGAACTTCGATTTAATGTTTGGGCTCGCGCCGTTGCGTTTCAAGAATTCTTTCGCCAATCATTATTTTTGTTTTGAGAATTTTAGAACTACCGTTTTAACCTCAACATCTGCCTGGTTCAAACTCCCTTACTCTGCCGCATCAAGAAGTTTAGGTATAAAGAGAAACGTTTTTAATAAACTTGGGGGATTTACAAACACGCTGCAAGCGCTTGGTGGGGATGACGATCTTTTGATTCGCGAAGCGGTAAAAAACAATTGTAAGTTCGGAAGCGTTGCTGCTGAAGACAGTTTGGTCTTTTCAAACGCACAGGAAAACTTCTCGAATTACTTTTCTCAAAAAAGACGGCACACTGCAACTTCTTTTCATTATCTGTGGCAGCATAAATTGTTTCTCACAATCTGGCATTTAACCAATATTCTTGCGGTTGATTCTCTTTTCTTCCTTCCATTCTTTCCGGAAGCCGGGTTTATTTTTCTTACTAAAATCTTTTGTGATTACCTTATCGTCTATTCATTTCAGAAGAAATTCAACTACAAATTTTCTTTCGGAGAGATATTCTTCTTCCAGATTATGTATGAATGTTTTGTCGTCTTTCATTTTTTCAGTGCAAAGTTTTTTAAAGTGAAATGGAAATGAATTGGAATAAAGTCTGGAAAGAATGGATGATTGAATGAATGGATTTAGTGTTAAGTGATTAGTCGTTTTCATTCAACTATTCCTACACTCATTCATGCTCTTAATTTTTTAACAACAGTAATATTTTTACTAACTTTCTCTTAGTTCCTATTTACACCACTTATGTTTCTAATTAATTTCTTATTTTTGAGCAACAAACTTGAGTGACAATGGATTATACATTCTTAGCTGAAAAAGCAATCGAGGCAAAAAAAAATGCAATGCCCACCTACTCCAACTTCTTTGTTGGCGCAGCATTGCTAACTGAAGATGGAAAAGTTTATACTGGCTGCAATGTTGAAAGTAGTTCATACAGCCTCACAATTTGCGCCGAACGAAACGCAATCTTCAAAGCTGTTTCCGAAGGGGAACGAAAATTTAAAGCAATTGCAATTGCAGCAGATACTGTTGATTTTTGCTCACCATGCGGCGCCTGCCGGCAGATCATTTCAGATATTTGTAAAGATATCGACATCGTTTTAACTAATCAGAAAAAAGAAATTAAAGTCCTTCGCACAAAAGATTTGCTCCCCTTTGCTTTTGAAGAGACCGACTTAAAAACAAAAACATCTTAATCGCATGCACCAATTCATCCCTCATTCATTACCGAAAGAAACCGGCTGGATAGAAGTTATTGCCGGTTGTATGTTCAGCGGAAAAACCGAAGAACTTATCAGAAGACTTCGTCGCGCAAAAATCGCAAAGCAAAACGTGATAGTTTTTAAACCGAAAATAGATACACGTTATTCAGCCGATGAAATAGTTTCTCACAGCGAACAATCTCTCCCTTCAATTATTGTTGAAACTCCGCAAGAGATTCTTGAACTCTCCAAAGACGCGCAAGTAATCGGCATTGATGAAGCTCAGTTTTTTTCAAAAGAAATTGTTGATGTTTGTAATCAACTTGCAAACGATGGGAAACGTGTACTTGTTGCCGGATTAGATCAAGATTACCGCGGCATCCCTTTTGAACCGATGCCCCAACTTCTTGCTGTCGCAGAATATATAACCAAGACTTTAGCGATTTGTGTAGTTTGCGGAAATCCGGCTGATAAAACTCAGCGTAAAATAATTTCTGCGGAACGTGTTGTAGTTGGAGCTGCCGATATTTACGAAGCGCGTTGCAGAAAATGTCATTTCATTCCACAAGAAAATTAAAGGCTGAACATGGATTTTGCGATTTCATCATTGAGGGGATTACTAGGTCTTACTTTACTGCTTGGCATAGCTTTTCTTTTTTCAAACAATAAAAAGAAGATCAATTGGAGATTAGTAAGGAACGGATTAGCGATCCAAATTATTTTTGCCGTATTTATTTTGCATTCCGAAACGCTTCGCGGATGGTTCTTTCCGCTTGGTTGGGTAAAAGATACCGTAAACTTCTTTGGCGGGATTGTGGTAAGTCTGCTTGGTTTTACGATGGAAGGAGCAAAATTTGTCTTTGGCAAACTTGCTGAAAACAGCGGGCCCGATTCAATCGGATTCTTTTTTGCATTTCAGGTTTTACCAACAATAATTTTTGTTTCCTCATTAACGTCGGTGTTATACTTTCTTGGAATTTTGCAATTGATAGTAAAAGGTATGGCCTGGTTTATGGCAAAACTATTGGGCACAAGCGGTGCGGAATCACTTTCCAACGTTGCAAATATTTTTGTCGGACAAACCGAAGCTCCTCTCTTAATTCGTCCTTACATTGCCAAAATGACAAATTCCGAATTGCTTACTATTATGATTGGCGGGATGGCAACTATTGCAGGCGGGGTGATGGCTGGCTATATTCAGATGCTTGGTCAATCGTTCGCAGATGCCAACAATATTCCTCTTTACGAAGCGCAACTCCGTTTTGCCGTTCAACTTTTAGCCGCAAGTGTAATGGCTGCCCCGGCTTCGCTGGTTGTTGCAAAAATTTTATTCCCGGAAATCGGAGATCCGGTTACTAAAGGAAGTGTAAAAATTAATGTTGAGAAAAACGCTTCCAATGTTGTTGAAGCTGCCGCAACGGGCGCTTCGGACGGACTTCAGCTTGCATTAAATGTTGCGGGAATGCTGCTGGCTTTTATCGCGCTCATCGCGATGTTTAATTATATGTTAACGGGTTTTGGGGACATAATCGGTGTTAATAAAATGCTGATGGCAAATTTTGGTAAACCGCTTTCGTTGCAATTATTATTTGGAATGGTTCTTCAATATCTCGCATACGGAATCGGTGTGCCATGGCAAGATGCGTTAAACTTCGGAAGTTTGATCGGGACAAAAGTAGTGTTAAATGAATTTGTCGCTTACTTAGATTTAACTACGCTAATTAGAAATCACGCGATGACTGAAAAAGGTATTTTGATGGCAACGTATGCGTTGTGTGGATTCGCGAATTTTTCTTCTATCGCAATTCAGATTGGTGGAATTAGTCCGTTAGCTCCCGAACGAAAAAAAGATATTGCAGCATTGGGTTTGCGCGCGGTACTTGGCGGAACTCTTGCAACATTAATGACGGCTACGTTAGCTGGAATTTTATTGAAATAATAAAAATATTTTTTTTACAAAAACACAGACTGAAGTCCGTGCTACGTTTTTTCCCCGTAGCGCAGACTTCAGTCTGCGATTACAAATTATTGAAATAGGAATTTTACATGATCAATCTCAACTCCATTTTCTCCGAGACAGTTTCTTCTTTAAAAAAGATAGCTCCGTTTCAACCTGATGTTGCAATCATTCTCGGCAGCGGTCTGGGTGATTTTGCTTCTTCGCTTGATCTAAAAGTATCTATTCCAACTTCCGATTTACCAAATTATCCCGCTTCCACTGTCGCTGGGCATCAAGGGAAAATTCATTTTGTGGAATATGCTGGGAAGAAAGTAATTCTATTCCAGGGAAGAATTCATTTTTATGAAGGGTACGATCTTTATCAATGCCTCCTCCCCGTTCATCTTTGCGCAGAACTTGGATGTAAAAATATTTTGTTAACAAACGCTGCAGGGGGAATTAACCGCAATTTTTCTCCCGGTGATTTGATGCTGCTAACTTCGTTCAATTCTCTTTTCCTAAAAAAAGAATTATCTGAAGTGATGGGCATTTCCAACTTCGATGCAAAAAATGCTTTCCTCGATTGTCCTTCCCAACAACTAAATGCAACGATCACAAACGCTGCGCTTGAAGAGAAAATTCCTTTAAAGGAAGGATCATACTGGTACTCCAAAGGTCCATCGTATGAAACACCGGCAGAGATTGAAATGATGCATAAGTTCGGCACCGATGCAGTTGGGATGTCAACCGTGCATGAAGCTGTTTACGCTGTTGCAAAAGGAATGAAGTGTGCCGGAATTTCCTGCATAACAAATTTTGCCGCCGGAATTTCAACTCAAAAACTTTCGCACGAAGAAGTAACCGAAACCGCCAACCGCGTAAAAGGTAATTTTGAACGGCTAATAAAAAAGTTTGTTGAGATGAGTTGAAATAAATAAGATTTGAAGGAATGGAAATGACTAAAAAGATAATTTTCCCAATGTTATTGATATTTGTGTTGAGTTCGTGTTCGACTTTTTATAATCGAAGCGAAAACAAGTTAGCTTACTTTCAAATTGTTTATGGAGCTGGATTTCAAAACCAAATAGTGTTTATAATGTTGAATGATAATCTTCATCTATTTTTAACATTTGCTAAGTCTAATGACGACTTCTTCCCAACAGTCGGGCATTCATCCACTTATTTACGAAAAGGAAAGAATAAGATGATTTTGAAAAGACTTGAAAATAGAGTTCAATCTCAAATTTATGCTTTACCTAACCCCGTCGATTCGTCCAAAGAATATATAGATACTTTATACTTTGATATCGGAGATGTTGATAGTTCGAATATGTTCATTGACATTCAAGATGGAAAAATTGTTACTAAAATTCAAAAAGAACAATTTAGGTTTTATATTTATTAAATGATGGAGGGAAGTAATTTCAAAACGAAGAAATCTAGCTTAATCAACTAAAATTTGTGAAAACTAAACCTTCAAGGTCAAAGTACATACAAAATACTTAGACCTTGAAGGTTACACACTGTAACGTTCCTCAACCACTTTGCACCCCGCTCTCTCCGGATGATCGGCGACTAATTGATTATTTTTTACTTTTCTTATCAGCCAGAAAATTAAAAAATCTCCACATGCGGTTACTGTAAAAAGCAATCCCGCTACAAAAAACCAAACGCTTCCGGAAACAAATGAAATAGAAATTGGGATGATTCCTAAAATAATTGCCGGTGTAAGCAAAGCAATTCTGTAGACTTTCGCGGTAACCGGTTCACCGCAATGGGCATATGGCGACAGTGATCTTAGATTGAATCCGAATTTGATTTTACTGAATGGGATTTTTGCAAACGTAACCCAGGATATTGCATGAATTAGTTCATGCAAAACTATTCCGATAACAAAAATTAAGATGAGAAGAAGAAAATTGGAGGTGCTGCTGAATTTAGAATAGACTCTCTCCGTTCCCCAAAGAAACGAGTACGGGAAAACGGTAATAATTAATGAGAGAATAAATATTGGGAAGCTGTAAATGTTCGCTTTCCACAAAGGGATTGACAAATCAGTTTCTTTTCCATCGTTGGATATTTCATTTCTCATAAGAATAATATCGTCATCATT
>Ga0209211_10009750_pt1 | contig 12713 bp, 12 predicted proteins | sample RifGroA2_FD_183992 | JGI IMG/M metagenome (GOLD analysis project Ga0209211, IMG submission 183992) | Groundwater microbial communities from Rifle, Colorado, USA - Groundwater A2 (SPAdes) (version 2) | ecosystem: Environmental > Aquatic > Deep subsurface > Groundwater | place: Rifle, Colorado... | reverse complement strand
ATGGTTAAGAATGGTCAAAATGGCGAAAATGGTTAAAAATCAGATTCAAACAATTGTAACCATTCTATCCATTGTAGCCATTTTCCGTTATTTCCACAAAAAATATCTTTCTATAATATGGTGGCCTTTCTAATAACATTAGCAACGGAATAAAGGGCAATAAAATTTTTCTGAAAAAAACATTTACCAAAAAATTAGAGCTCATCCAACCGCGCATTAAAAACTTTCTGGTAGTCATATTTTCGTTGCCGGAAACAGTCAATTTAATCTTTCTATCCAACTGTTTAGATGCATTTTCAATATATGCGATTATATCAGTTTTATCAGGCAAACCGTATTCCACCTGCTCTTTCAGAAATGGAAATTCAGTTTTGTGGGTTTTCAGATATTCATGACGCAACTCCATATCGTGTTCGGCAGCCAAAGCGTCACAAGGAACTCCCACAATCACACTTAATTTAGCTACTCTAATCATCTCAAAAATAGCTTTCTCCCTTTTATGGTGCGGTAGATGCTCCAACATATCCGAATTAATAACCACATCAAACGATTTATCGGCAAAATCCAATTTTTCCGCTTTACCCACAACTTTTGTTAACAACGGATGAAAAGGGGGCTTGAATTCAACGTCGACCCCTGTCACCGGCATTTTTAAATACGGGGCAATCCCCAATCCGCCAGATCCAATTTCAAGTATTCTCAATTCGTGTTTTCCTTCGTCCTTCATCCTTCGTCCTTCATCCTTGATCTTCTCCACCACCGGCAAATATCTCAATGCTAATTCCGGATGCCAACGATACCATGGTGTCCATCTTAATGTAGTTATTCCCTCGAAAATATTGCTCATAAATCATTGCTTCCCACTCTTTACTCTTTACTCTTTACTTCTTTCTATCACCCAATGTTCAACTGTCACGCCCCGGAAATGCTGTTGATAATTTCTGCTGAAACCTTGCGATTCTAATATCTGATGGGTAGAATCATTTACGTCAAAAATTGGCTGAGCATAGGGAATATACCAAATAGAGGGATAAGGGATAAGGGATAAAGGATGAAGGTAAGAAGCATCCATTACGTTTGAGATGCCCCTGTCATAATAATCAAACGGCGGCCTAACTGCCGGATGAATAATCACCATCGCTCCCAGTTCCCGGTTCTCAATATCAGATACTGCTCCAATCCAATTTTCCCGGCGGTAAGTATCTCCTGAGACATAAACCGCCGAAGAAATCATTAACCCCATCACCATCGGTTCCAATAACCAACGCTGACGGATTGTTCCGATGCTTACCAGAATTAAAACCGGAGGCAAGGTAAACAATAACCTGAAATAAGAGAAAATCGGAACAAAAACACCGATTACCGCTCCCAACGCCAAAGGCCAAATCATCCAACCCAATAAAATCCGCATGACTGGTTTAGTCTCTTGTTTTTCGGATAATTCTTTAATCCCGCTAATCGCTAAAAACCAAAAAGCGGCTATAAAAATAACAGTTATAACCAAAAGTCCGCCTGAATCCGGAAACGGAACCCTGCCTGTGACGAATTTAATCGCCACCAACAATATGTTTTTAACCGATGTTTGGCTTAAATCAGCCCAAACCGGATTTCCGGCGGCGGATAAACCGGACATCAATTGTTTAGACAGCATCGGCACCCACGGAAGCACGAATATCAAGGGCAAAATATATTTTTTCCCTGTTATGAACAATAAAGGCAATAACAACCAAACTAAATAATGGGAATATAATCCGGCCGAAAAAAAGATTGTAAATAAAATATAACTAATTCCTAATTTATTTTTTAAAGATTCATTTTTAATTAAAAAGTAAAAAGCGCAGGCCGTAAAAAAAACCGCCATAGAATACATCCTGGCTTCCTGGGAATAATAAATCAGCAGTCCGGAAAAGACTGCAAAGATAGCGCTGGTATGCGAGATTCTCAATGGCAATCCGGAAACGCCAATCGGTTCGTCCTTTTTACCCAAAATCAATTTGGTCATTCTATAAGTTATGTAAACAATTCCTATCCCAAACAACACCGATGGGAAACGCAGAGAAATCTCCGAATCACCGAATATCCTGACCCAAAACCACAACAATAAATGATGACCGGGTGGATTAAAATCTCCGGCCATATATCCGAATAGCAACTGTTTTAAACTGAATGAAGTTACCGCCCACCATTCGATCGCCTCATCCAACCACAATGACTGATTAATTCCCACCAACCTTATCCATAAACCAAAAGCCAATATTATTAACAGCCAAAACTTGTCTGATAACGCCGGTTTAAAAAATTTATTCATTATTTTGACGGCTTCCTCCAAAACATAAATTCTATTATTCCGATTGTCGCCGCAGTCTTAACAACCAACAAAAACAACGGATATAATGTTAGCAAACTCAGTAGGCTCTCGTTAATTTTTTCTCTCTCCCGGATCACCCTGATTATCCCAACCGCCACCGCCCACAGAGGAAATTCTTTTATCAACCCGCCTACGATTCCAAATTTATATTTTCTTTTCCCTGTCCAGCTGGCTTGAATAAAAGCTTCTGGCAAATTTTCCGGATTATAGTGATAAAATCCGGCCTTAGCTTCCGTAGCTTTCATTCCCAATTTTTCGCTTAAACTCCAATCGTCGTTGTAGCCTTTGTTTTCGTCAAATCCGTCGGCTTTATCAAATTCCGATTTCAAAATTGCCCGGAAAACCGGCGATGTTTTTGGATAATCTATAGGAATAGCCCGCGGCTCATAAATGCCTTTGGCATAATTCCAGAATCTGCTAAAACGGTTATTCCAATTGGCAATATATTCCAGTTTGGAAAACGTCCCTTTTGATTTTCCGTCTAAAATCGGCTTAACCAAATCGGCAAGAAATGTCTTACTGAAAGTCATATCCGCGTCAACAAAAACCAAAATATCCCCGGTTGCCTTTGACACTCCCAAATTCCGCGCCGCCCCGGCCCCTAAGTGCGAAGAGCGCACAATTTCAAATTTCAAATTTCTAATTTCAAATTTAAACAAAACTTCCAAAGTTTTGTCGCTGCTTCCATCATCCACCACAATAATTTCCTTCGGCTTTAGCGTCTGCCGCTACAACGGAAATTGTTTCACCTAGTCTTAATTTATCCACTTTTGCTATAATACCCCATATGACAGAACAAAGAAAACCGCTAGCAGAGGTTCAATTTGCCAACGGTCTTAAAGTGGTTGCTTGGGGTTTATTCGCTGAGAGCCAGACAATGTTAGCTGACCTCTGGGATAGCGGAGTCAATATTCGCCAATTGTACATTGATCCGATTAAGGGAATACGTCAGGGATATACTGATATCGGAGATGCCGTTTTAGAATATAAGGCCGCAGAAAAACTCGCTAAACTATCTCCAGCCGAAATCGCAATCCTCAATGCATTGGGAAGATAATATTTCACTTATGGCCAACGCCAAACCACCAATACACTATGTTTCAGGTTTAGAAAGAATTGCTGAAAAAGGAGGGATCAGTATTCCTGAAGCAAGTATTCAGGCTATTGACGACGCAATTAAATTCACTGCTGCAAGAAATAAATCTCAATTATTACCAGAAGTAATTACTGATATAGTCGCAGCAGCTGAGGAACTTAACCCCGGAATCCTTTACACTCAAGGGCTAAGAAGCTTGGCAAATTCCGATGAAATTTTTGCAACTGCTACAACTTTGGCCCTAACAGATGCCACGGCGAGCGGGTCGACTGAACACTTTGAGCCAATTAAAGCAGCATTTACATTTCTAACTGGGAAAAAATACTAGAATATCTCTGAGATATTGCTTCCCAATTAAATTTTCTCACCTGGCTTATCTGCCTATCTCCCCAATCAGTATTGACCGCCACCTCCAACACTCTCGCGTATTCTTGACTATCTTTAGGATTTTTAATGAATAGACCTGCGTCACCGATCAATTCCCGACGTAACGAATCATCCGTTGCTACAACAGGCAAATTGCAGGCTAAGGCTTCAAGATAAACTAATCCAAAAGCCTCTGATTCTTCCGAAACTAAGGTAAATACGTTGCAAGCGTTTAGATATTTAGCCATTTCACTATACGGAACTTTCAGCCGGAGATACCGGCGCGCGCCCAATAATCTATTCCCCATTTCATCAATCTCTTTTTCCAAAAGTCCATCGCCTAAAATTAACAAGCTGCCTTTCTTAAGTTCGGCGACAGCCTTAACAGTTTCTGCAACCCGTTTATATGAAACCAGATTTGCCGCCGTCACAAACCTCGGCCTTTCTAAATTAAGATCTGCCTGTTTGACATTTGAATTAAACTTTTCCAAATTTACCCCATGGGGAATTTTGACAATTTTGACAAACGGATTAACTTTTTTAGCCCAATCAAATCCTTTTTGAGAAAATGCGAAAAACAAATCCGGAAACATAAATAAATTCCACCGGTCATCGCGGCCAATTCCGGCATGACCGCCCAAAACCAACTTAGCGCCAGTCAGCCATGAATAAAGACGGCAGCCAAATGCCTGCCAATAACCGTTTAGTGGATAAATTATTGTAAGGCCCAGCCTTGAAAGGTCGGACCTTTTTTGAAAAGTAGTTGCTTGCTTACCAAACAATTGCCAGAATGAAGTCAAAATTATCACCTGACATTTTCGCCCCAGTCGCTGCGCCAATTCCGCCGCGTAATTCTCAACTCCTCTCTCAACTTCCCCCTGATAACTAGAAATAAAAATAATTTTCATAATTTAGGTCATTGTGAGCGACTGAAGGGAGCGTGACAATCTCGCCGGGATTGCCACGTCGCCCCGATTTAATCGGGACTCCTCGCAATGACTAATAAAGTTCAAAGTGATGGTCTTTAGACTCTATCATTTTAGCGTCATTCCGGTATAAACGAAACTTCCCTTCCTGATCAACTAACTTCAAATTATTGTCCCTCAGCTCATAAGGCGATACTACAAATTTTGTAGCAGTTTGAGCCAACAGCTCGGCATTTGGCTGCGGTTGCTGACTAAAAACCGTATATGGTGGCAAAATCGGGAAGTAACTTGTTTCCGTATATCCTCCGGCCTTTTGTAAATAATTAACAAATGAAGTCAGCTGGACCGGATTATTCCCGCCTAATATTGCAATCCCCAATTCTTGAGTCTTAAGTCTATTCAAACAACCGGTTGTGCAATAGGCCCGAATCAAAGGTCCCTCTGGCACCATTGTTTGATAAAACCTAAACGGGACATCATCCTGAATTACCTGTCTGCGGGAGAATATTCCATAGTCAAAATATGCAAATTCCAATAATATGATAAATACCACTGCTCCGACTAATAATTTAGATCTTTTGGTTAACGCGCCGACTATTCCGGGGACAAATACCGCCAGGGCCAAACCTACAAAAATCCACGGTCTGGTGGTTATTCGCAGCAAAGAAAAACCGGGAAAAAGTTTAATCAAAAAATAAAACGGAGTTTTAAGATTGATGGCAACCAATGAAATAAATCCTAACCATATAATCCAAAATCGTCCCGGCTTCCCTATTTTCCCCAATCTCCCCAACCTCCACAATAAATAAACAGTTATCACTAACACCGGCGCTATCCCAACATACAAAATTTCTTCATTCTGCAGTAAAGGATGGCCACCGGCCAACGGGAAAAATAAGCTCTTAATAATTTTCGTCCAGCTCCAAAAAGGCAGAGGTTGCTCCTGTAAATCAGCCCTGACGGTTTGATTGCCGAATATCAATAATGGCAGCCAACGGGGAATAGTTAAAATTGCCGAAACGATGAATATTTTGAGCATTTTAAGGCCCGGTTTTGCCGCGGAGGGGCCGGGCATTTTCACAACAATCAAATAATATATAGCTATAAACAACATTGAATAGTATCCAATATTCAAATTATTAATAATAACCGCCACTAAAGAAATTGCCGTCAAGTTAAACCGCTTGTTTTTTAAAGCCCAATATAAAAACGGCAGCCAGCAGGAGGCAATCACTAAGCTCCAATTCCCTTCCTCAATATGACTTATTATTTTCGGCGACAACACAAACATTGCCGCTCCTAAATATCCTAAATATCCAAAATGCCCCAATATCTTTTTCATCATCTCTCCGGCAAAAATCAAATGGCCAATCAGCAAAATTAAGAATCCCAATTCCAATGGCATAAGCAATAAAAGATAATTCGGCGGATACCATAAAAAGTTTTGCGGATCTAAAAAGTACGGCATCCCGGCCATAATCCATGGATTCCATACCGGGAATTTTTTGGCCAAAATACTTTCCTTAAAATATCGGGCATCAGGAAGAAACTGTGTTGTCATATCATTACCCCGATAAAATAAGAAGTCGATTATTCCGCTGCCGCCGCCCTTGTCCAAAACTCCATACTGCCTTCCCATCATTGACGAAAAATAAATTTCCGGATTTTCTTTAAAATTCTCCGCCCTCGCTAAAATTTCCGGCCGGCGTTCAGTACCGGAAATAAAATATTCGTTAGTTAATCTTCGGGAGATAATTCCTCTGGCAGTGCTCCAATGGTTTGAATAAGTAAAATAAACAAACGAGACTGACGATAACACTATAATGACAGACAATAAAATCATTGTCATCCCGGGCTTGACCCGGAATCTATTTAAATAGATTCCCGCTTTTGCGGGAATGACATCGCGTCTTCCCAGCTCAACCGTCATCAGGGCAATTCCAAAAATTGCATACGCCGCCAACAAATGATTTCCGAATCCCAACACCGGTAAAATCCCTAAAAAATAAAATAATGTCCCTTTAATTATTCTTTGACGGAAGATTAAAATCGATAAAACTGGCGTGATTAAACTTCCGATGGTTAACCAAAACGGAAAATTTCTGACTCCTTCAGGGATAAATAAAGCTCTTAACCCATACCATTTCAAAGTGGAAAGAATCCCCAAAATATTAGTTGAAACCGTGTAATCGGCATTGGGTGAAAATGGATTGACTAAAAACTTGGCGCCAACTAAGAACAGACCGGCAGCCAATCCGAGGACAGCCATTCTTTTCTGCTTAAACCAGATCCACCAGACAACCGGCAAAAACACTACAACTTCATGCGACAAAATTCCGAATAAAAACAATAAGACCACACCTGTTTTCCTTATAACATCTAAAAAGGTCAGACCTTGGCGTACTTGCCTCGTCGATAGGCGGGCGCTAAGGTCGGACTTTAACAAATATATAGACGCCAACCCAAAGCCCACCGCAATCTCTATATCAATCTGCGTCAGCCAATTCAGGGCCACAAAATGAGCCGGATTAACCGCGTAAAATAACATCAAGAAAAAATTCTTATATTTCAATAGTTTCCACAACAAAACTATATTTATTATATGAATTGAAACCCCAAATAAATGAAATCCACCGGCATCCAGGCCGAAAATATTACTTCCCAACCAAAAGAATAATTGTTGGCCTACCGGACGGTAAAATGCTTCGGGATGATGATCAAATATTTTTATAAAAGGCTGCTTATAAGTATGAGATAAAAATACCCAATCATCCTGTGAAAAATAAGTCGACAGTGTCGGGGCAAACACAATCACCACCGCAAACATAATAATCCCCAACTGCCAAAATTTCATATTTTTTTAATACTTCAATTATTTAAATAATTGAAGTTTTTCATTACTTGGATAGAATTAATATAATCCAGCAATTTTTTCGGCCGATAAGATCCCGGAGTAAATTCTCCCTCGTTTTGATATGGGAATCGGTACATCTGTTCCAGATTTTGTTGATTGAATTTATCTACCAACTTCTCCTGAAATCCAGGTAACTCCAAAAACCACGGAAACTGCGTCAACCATGGCTTAGGCGGTAATCTGCCGGATAAAACATACACCAGCTCCGGACCGTTAACCAATAGCACCGGCTGATTTTGATCTGTCTCCAAAACCAATTTTGCTGCAGTTTGATAAACCGCAGGCTCCAAAAACCGATCCTGTTTATGCCATTGAGTTTGAATTATCCTCAACCAGGAAAATCCTAAATAAATTACCATTAAACTAACTAAGATATAAATTCTATTATCTTTATAACTCTTATAATATTTATATAGACTCCCAATCTCCAAAGCTAAAAACGCAACTGCCGGTTGAAAATGGAAAAGTCCAAATCTGGGCAAAACGAACAGCACTGACCAAAAAGCCCACTGCAACGGACAACTTGGACTAAAAAACTTACTCCATTCTTTTTTCCCTTTCAGCAAAGCGCCTGCTCCGATAATAAAAAATGGCGCCAACGCTAACGCCCATAACCTCCAATTTCCAAAGTCCAAATGTCCCGGCATCCGCGGAAAAAGCCTGAAAGTAAAATCGTATGCCCAAAACCAATAATCGCCAAGTAATCCTTTAGACCAAAACCAGATCAAGCTCAACCCGGTTGCCCCGGCGACCCCCAAAACCAAACGCCTCCACTGTTTCCAAAACAAAGGAAACAACCATACCACCGATTGTTTAATCAAAAATGCCGGAGCCAAAAACAAAGGATTGTCAAAATGAAACGCCAGCAACAATAACGGAACAACCGCTAAGTCAAACCATAAACCATTCCCATCAAACAATGGTTGCAGAAAAAGAAAACTTGTCAGGGAAATAATTCCGGCTATTTTCCCCCAGCGCTTGACGGCAATTAGATAAATTAAAGTATCGGTTAGAATAATTATTAACCAACTTAGAACTTTTAGATTCCAAACGGTTAACCCCGCCAGCCAAAACCATCCCTGCAGAATCCACATTAACCCCGGAGTCCACGGTACTACCATATCCCGGTAAAGTTCAAAGCCGTTTTTCATCAAATACGGCATCAGCAGCATCTCCGGCCAAACCTCAAACCGGAGTTGAGTTAAAATCAAGATATGGACGGCTATTAAAGACGCAACCTGAAACATACCCCCATCCCCCAATTAAACATTTTCTTTTCCGCAATTTTCAGGCCGGCTTTTTTAAACAACCCCTCCAGAAGTTCAACATTAAAAAATGTCAGATGCGCTCCGCTCCAGACTTTTCCTTTGCCGAATTTTTTCCAGAAAAACCAAATTACCCGGAACAACCAACTCCCGCTATCGATTTCTACAATTATCGATCCGCCTTCCTTAAGAATTCTTTTTAATTCTATCAATGTCCCAAATGGATCAACGACATGTTCCAGAGTTTCCAAAATGGTAATTAAATCCGCTGACTTATTCTTTAATGGCAAACGGTGGGCGTCAGCCTGAATAAAAACTATATCCCGATATTTTTTCTTTCCGAAAACCAGTGGCGGTAAATATGGATCAATGGCGAATATTTTATTTAATTTAATCCTCTTAGACAATGAATTAACAAAACTTCCGTCAGCCGAACCGACTTCAACTAAAACTCCGGTTCTATCAACACCGGCAGACTCTGCTACCGCTTTTAATTTTCTTCCATGCCAAATTTTTTGCAGAAAATTCGTCTTAATTCCTGAAGAAAAATAGTCGGCCGGAACCTGTGACCAAATCTTTGCTAAATCCATATTTTGGAATTGTATACTAAACTGAATGCTGATTACATCTGATTATGATATAAAGTTTAAATATTTTTTGTTAAAAATTATATTAACGGTTATTTTTGTCCTGTTAGTTATTCCAAATCTTGGCGCCAGAACCCTGTGGCAGGATGAAGCGGAAACTGCCTTGGTTGCCAAACAAATGGTCAAATCAAATAATTGGCTGCCATACGCATATGACGATCAGGGCCCAATCAGCCAGGACTGGAATTATCAATTTTCAGTAAGCAAATTATGGCGATGGCATCCATGGCTTCAATTTTATGTTACCGCTCTGTCTTTTGAACTCTTCGGAATTTCCACCCTAACCGCCAGACTACCATTTGCTCTTGCCGGAATTTTATTCTTTTACTATTGGATTAGTTTTATCGTAAAAAATGGCCCGAAAAACAGGTTGTTTTATCTGTTGGCGGTTGGCTTAGTATTAACTTCAGTCCCGCTTTTATTGCATATTCGGCAGGCCAGATATTATTCATTGGCATTGTTGTTCACTTTAATAGCGGTGGACGGATACTTAATTATTCTAAAAAGGTTAGACCTTGGGACGCCTAAATACATTCTCGGCAGCATCCTGCTATTTCACAGCTTTCTCCCCGGAGCATTAGCCTTACAAATTTCTTTCTGGATTCACCAGCTAACTGTTGCTGTTAAGTTTCGGGAACTTCACAAAGTTTCATCTTTCGCCCGCTTATTTTCGATTACCCTTCTCTTTACCCTTCCCTGGGCAATATGGCTAAAGATTGGCAGCCAAAACCTCAATCTTGATCCGGCAATTATTAAACAAAATATACATTGGCATTATATCTATATTCATAAATATATTTTCCCATTTTTTCTTTTGATTCCAGTATCGTTTTCTTTTCTCATTAAGTCATTCCGAGTCCCGATGAAATCGGGGCGTGGGAATCTGGCTAAAACAGATTGCCACGTCGCTAACGCTCCTCGCAATGACGAAAAAAACTTTGTGGCAATCACTGTTTTATTTTCATTAATAATATTTTCCAATTTAGGGCTTTATACTATCAACCATCCATATTTTTTCCGCTATTTGGTGCCGCTAATTCCTTTTCTGGTCTATATTTCCGCCCGAGCGATTGTCTCCCTTCCTAAAAAATTATCCATTATTGCCATATTTATCGCCTTTCTTCCAAACATTAAACTTTTTCCAAACTATTTAACTGAAATCACCCATCCGTATATTGGAACTAACAAGCAGATAATTGAGATACTTAACTCCGGAAAATTTTCGGGAACCAAAAGCCTGGCCGTAAATTACGACGACTTTACTTTTAGATTTCATACCAATTTAATTGTCCACGGAGCTCAAGAACTGACAAACCTAAATACATGTCCCGACTCTGTAATCATTTTTCCGGATTGGGGAAATGAAAATTTACTTGAAGAGATTGCCGGCCGCTGTAGGCTGAAAAATAATCCTACTGAAATTCATTATGCAAAACTGGCCGATGACTCGAGTCCGGTAAACCACCTTTTCACTCCTCCTCAAGCCGGTTCCATTAAGATTTTTGTAAAGCCTCCGGCATCTCTTGTTTATCCATCTGAATAGACCTCACACCTCTTAGATTAATAAACCATTTATGTTTTTTCAGCCTATCTACGGTCAAGCTTTCCGACAACCATGAGCCAGATCTCTTAAGATGAGTAGTATGGAGATACCAGGTATCCACAAATTTTAATTTTTCCGGCTGATCCTGAATCTTTTTACCTTCGTGTTCATACCACTCATCCGGATATTCTCCCTTAACTATTAATCCTGGTAAGTTTCTAATTGCCCTGATATTTAAATGCCCGGTCCAGGGACCAATCTGATAATGGCCCTCGGAGTCAGGCAAATAATGACATAAATCTCCGACAGCGTTTCTGGTCCTATTTACCAGCGCGATTGTTTGATTACCACATTTTTTGATTGCTAAAATTAATTGCTGCAAATTTTCTTCCGGCCAGATTTCATCTCCGTCAATCAACATAAACCACGAAGTTTTGGTCATCTCTAATTGCTCGTTGCGTAATTTAACAAGCTGTCTCCGGCTGACATTTCCTTTTTCAATAAATTCAATTCTTGAATCTTTAATCGATAATATTTCATGAACTGTGCCGTCGGTAGAGCCGGTATCCCAAACCAAAGCCCTCTTAACATCTTTAGACACCAAGGCCGAAATCAAAGCAGCTTTAATAAATCTGCCCTCGTTTTTAATGATCGAGTGTAAAGTAATCATTTACAACCTCCTTTAATAGGTCTGCCATTACCCGGTAGCCTTTTTCGGTAAAATGGCCGTCCTGCGGATAGTACAAAAAACCGGCTTCTTTTTTAGCTGCCGCTCTAAAATCCGGAACTAAGTTAACAACTTTAATGCCGTTTTTATTACCAAATTCTACCAATAAATCAGCTGCCGTCGCCGGATATAATTTCCCTGTTTCAAATCCGTTTCTAACCCTGCCCTTGCTCCATTCATCCTCCCCTGCCTGATGACCATAAGGATAAGTCGTAACAACCAAAGGAATATTTTTTTTCTTCAATAAATCCTTGATTTTAATTAAATTGGCCGATATCTCTTTCCATGCTTCCGGATTGGCAGCATTCTCTTTGGATCTGGTGATATAGTGAGGATCGCTATTGAGATCGTTAACTAAAAACACTGTCGGTTCCGGCAACTTCTTAATTTTACGGACTAACTGTTTTATTCTGTCGGCCGTCGCGGTATAGAAAACAGAATTAGACCGCAACCAAAACTTAATTCCTGAATTAATCACCGGAAGAGCTACGTGCGGTTTTCCCATTTGCTGTTGAAATAAAACATTTTTAAAATTTCCGTCCTTATCCATATCTTTAGCATAAGCATAGTCATTTTGAAAATCACTCATATCTACATTGACAATCACTAAATCGGGATCAAGCGATAAGCCCCTATCTTTAATCACTCGGAAATATATTTCCGGAGAATAGCTCATCACTCCCATATTCACTACCTCTATTTTCTTTCCTGCCTCAGAAGTCATCTCTTTTTCAATCAAGGCAGCTGCTGTCTTGATCTCATCAACGCTCTCCCCTTCTATAAATGAATCGCCAACTAATAACACTCTGTAAACACCTGTCGGCTTTCGCACTTCCAAATCTCGCCCTCTGAATCCTAAAT
>Ga0209211_10009747_pt1 | contig 12715 bp, 12 predicted proteins | sample RifGroA2_FD_183992 | JGI IMG/M metagenome (GOLD analysis project Ga0209211, IMG submission 183992) | Groundwater microbial communities from Rifle, Colorado, USA - Groundwater A2 (SPAdes) (version 2) | ecosystem: Environmental > Aquatic > Deep subsurface > Groundwater | place: Rifle, Colorado... | reverse complement strand
ATGCCTGAATCATTGCACCGGCGATTTCCCCCGTCCATACAGCACATTCTGTACAAGACGGGGAAATCAGACTTGCATCCGGCCTCAGCCGAACAGCCGATGCTGCGTCGGCGCTCGCCCCGCCCAAGACAACTCTTCGAGCGCCAGACGCGCCGCATCGGTGATACCGTGCTGCCGCCCCAACTCCAGCAGCTTCGACACCGCAAGATCGAACGGATAATCCGCATCCGACCATTCTTCAACGATCTCTTTTGCGCTATGCCGCGTCATCCGCAACACGCCGGACTTCACTCGCACCAGATGCGCGCTGCTCTGCCCATGCTTCGCAACGATCGCGATATGGTGCTGACGGTCTATCAGCACCTGTCCGCGCGTCACATGCAACGCGGGTGCGATGAAATCGACGGTGCTGTAATCGGTGGGGTCCTTGGCCATCTGTTCATAGCAAAATAGGGAAAATTGGCGCGAATTCTAACCGCAAGCGCCCATCTGCGGTTATTGCCCAACAGCCTAACCAAACTTCCGGGTATATCCATATGCTGCGAGGGCGGTTGATGGAGAATGCGAATAAGAGCATAATCCGCGGCTGTTTTTGTGGGCATGCGATGACAGAATATCTATTAATTCTGGTCGGCACGGTGTTTGTGAACAACATCGTGATGACCAAGATTCTCGGGCTTTGCCCGTTCATGGGGGTTTCCAAGAAGCTGGAAGCCTCCATAGGCATGGGCATGGCCACGACCTTCGTGCTGACGCTGGCCTCGGGCGCCAGTTACCTGATCAACGAATACCTGCTCGGGCCTGAACTGTCCTATCTGACCACGCTGTCATTCATCGTGGTGATCGCCGGCATCGTGCAATTCACCGAAATGGTGATCCAGAAAACCAGCCCGGTGCTGCACCAGGTGCTGGGTATCTATCTGCCGCTGATCACCACCAACTGCGCGGTGCTGGGTATCCCGCTGCTGAACGTGCAGGCCAACCACAACTTCATGGAATCGATCTTCTTCGGCATGGGCGGTGCGCTCGGCTTCACACTGGTGATGGTGCTGTTCGCCGGCATGCGCGAGCGCATGGAAGGCGCGGACGTGCCGGGAATATTCAAAGGCTCGGCGATCGCGATGGTCACCGCCGGCCTGATGAGCCTCGCGTTCATGGGCTTCTCGGGGTTGATCAAATAATGTTGGCGGCGCTGCTGGTAATGTCTGCGATCTCGATCGCGCTCGGTGCGGTGCTGGGTTATTCCGCGATCAAGTTCCGCGTCGAGGGCAACCCGCTGGCTGAAAAAATCGATGCGATCCTGCCGCAAACGCAGTGCGGGCAGTGCGGCTATCCCGGCTGCAAGCCTTATGCGGAGGCCATCGCCGAAGGCTCTGCCGACATCAATCTGTGCCCGCCCGGCGGCGAGGAAGGCATCCAGAAACTGGCCGACCTGCTCGGTGTGGAATTCAAACCCTTCGGCGCGGGAGCGGAACCCAAACCCAAGGCCGTGGCGTTCATCGACGAGAACACCTGCATCGGCTGCACGCTGTGCCTGCAAGCCTGTCCGGTCGACGCAATCGCGGGTGCCGCGAAACAGATGCACACCATCATCGCGTCCGAATGCACCGGCTGCGAGCTGTGCATCGCCCCCTGCCCGGTGGACTGTATCAGCATGGAACCTCTTAAGGAGAGCATCTCCACCTGGAAGAGGGAATACCCCATTTATGCGCTGAAACCGGTGCATCAGGAAAAGTCTAGCGGTCCTTCCGAATGAGAAAGCTATTCAAATTTCACGGCGGCGTACATCCGCCGACCAACAAGACGCAATCGAACGACAAGCCGATTGCACCGGTTGCGCTGCCCTCCAAACTGGTGATTCCGCTGCATCAGCATGTCGGCAACTGCGCGAAACCCGCAGTGGAAGTCGGCCAGCATGTGTTCAAGGGTCAGATCATAGGCACGCCGGAAGGCCGACTGTCGAGCGCGGTGCATGCTTCCACTTCCGGCACCATCGCCGCAATCGACATGCAGCAGGTCGCGCACCCGTCCGGCCTGCCCGATCTTTGTATCACGCTGATCCCGGACCTCAAGGACGAATGGATACCGCGCGAGCAGCGCGACTGGCGCGCGATGTCGCATACCGAACTGCGCCACCTGCTGCGCGATGCCGGCGTGGTCGGACTCGGCGGTGCGGTATTCCCCAGCGACATGAAGCTGTATTCAAGCCAGCACAAGATCACCACGCTGGTGTTGAACGCCGCGGAGTGCGAACCCTGGATCACCTGCGACGATCTGCTGATGCGCGAACGCGCGGCGGACATCCTGCAGGGTGCGGAGGTCATGCGCGAGTTGCTGTATGCAAACGAAATCCTGATCGGCATCGAGGACAACAAACCGGAAGCGATCGCTGCGATGCGCGCGGCGGTGGTGGCGGGCAAGCACGAACGCATCGAAGTCGTCGCCGTGCCCACGCTATATCCGGGGGGCGGCGCAAAACAGCTGATCCGCGTGCTGACCGGCATCGAGGTCGCCGCCGGCGTGCGCTCCACCGACATGGGCGTGCAGTGCTTCAACGTCGGCACCGCCTACGGCGCCTGGCGCGCCATCGCGCACGGCGAACCGCTGCTCTCGCGCATCGTCACCGTGACGGGCAATGTCGGCAAGCCGCAGAATTTCGAGGTGCCATTCGGCATGCCGATCGATGAACTGGTTGCGCAGGCCGGCCTGTTACCGGACACCACCGGCTACATCATGGGCGGCCCGATGATGGGCTTCCGCCTGCCGTCGACGCAGGTCGGCGTGATCAAGGCGACCAACTGCATCATCGCGATGTCGGACGCGCTGTTCCCGCCCGCGCCGCCCGCCCTGCCCTGCATCCGCTGCACGCGTTGCGCCGAAGCATGCCCGGCAGACCTGCAGCCGCAGGAGCTGTACTGGTTCTCCAAGGCGAAGAACTTCGGCAAGGCGCAGGAATACCACCTGTTCGACTGCATCGAATGCGGCGCATGCAGCTATGTCTGCCCCAGCCACATTCCGCTGGTGCAGTATTTCCAGTTCGCCAAGAGCGAGATCCACATGCGCGAACACGACAAGCAGGCCGCCGACCGCGCACGCGAACGCCACGATTACCGCGAATACCGCATCGAACGCGAAAAGCAGGAGAAGGCCGAACGGCTTGCCGCTAAGGAAAAGGCCGCCCTGGCGGCGAAGCCGGTCGAACCGCCTGTCGTCGCGACCAACCCCGATGCGGCTCCGGAGAACACCGCCCAGATGAAGATCCAGGCGGCAATCGACCATGCCAGGGAACAGGCCGCCGCAGTCAAACCCAAGAACACCGAGAACCTTTCTGCGGAACAGCTCGCGGAAATCGCCGAGATCGAGGCGCGCCGCGCGCGCATCCGCGAGATTGCGAAGTCTGACGTGGAACCCCCGAAGGAATAACATGGCCGCATTCTTCTCACCCTTCATCAGCAAACCGGACAACGTCGCGCAGATCATGCTCAGGGTGATGCTGGCGCTGATCCCGGGCATCGCGCTGTACGTCTGGTATTTCGGCCCGGCGATCCTGGTCTCGATCGCGCTGGCCAGCATCACCGCGCTGGCGACCGAGACCGCGATGCTGAAGCTGCGCAACCGACCTGTCGCACCGTTCATCAAGGACAACACCGCGCTGCTGACCGCCTGGCTGCTGGCGCTGTCCATCCCGCCGCTGGCGCCGTGGTGGCTGGTGGTGGTCGGCACCGCATTCGCAATCAGCGTTTCCAAGCACCTGTACGGCGGGCTGGGCAACAACCCGTTCAACCCGGCAATGATCGGTTATGCGGTGCTGATCATCTCGTTCCCGGTGCAGATGACGCACTGGCTCACCCCGCACGGCCTGGGATCGATCGAGCTGACGCTGCTGGATCAGTTGAACTACATCTTCGCCGGCACGTTGCCGCCGGGCGTGACGCTGGACGCGATCACCATGGCGACGCCGCTGGACACACTGAAAACCCAGCTGCACCTCGACCGCTCCATGCAGCAGATTATGGACATGCCGATCTATGGACGTCTGGCCGGACAGGGCAGTGAAGCCATCGCACTCGCCTATCTGGCCGGCGGCTTTTACCTGATCGCCAACCGCATCATCACCTGGCACATTCCGGTGTTCTATCTCGGTTCCATCTTCGTCACCGCCGGCATTTTCCATCTAGTTGACCCGGCCCACTATGCCACACCGATGTTCCACTGGTTCTCGGGCGCCGCAATGATAGGCGCGTTCTTCATCCTGACCGATCCGGTGACCAGTCCGACGACCCCGCTAGGCAAGTTGGTTTTCGCGGCCGGCGCAGGATTCCTCACCTACATCATCCGCGTATTTGGCGGCTTCCCCGATGGTATCGCTTTCGCCACACTGCTGATGAACATCTGCGTGCCGTTGATCGATGCCTACACGCAGCCCAAGGTATTCGGCAGAAAAGACCCCTCCGGAAAAATCGGAGATTCGCGATGAGACGCACGCTCGCCAAAGCCTCGTTGCACACCGCGGCCAACCTGTTGTTCTTCGCGCTGATCGGCACCGCCATGCTGGCGCTGGTCTATAGCCTCACGCACGAGACCATTGCACAAAACATGGAGCAGGAAAAGCTGAAACTGGTGTCGCAAATCGTCCCGACTTCAGCCTACGACAACGACATCATGAAGGACACGATCGAACTCGCGGCCGACGAGCTGCTGGGCACGAAAGCACCGACGACAGCCTATCGCGGCCAGTTGAACGGGGAGCCATCGATCGCGGTGCTGCAGACCATCGCGCCGGATGGATATAGCGGCAAGATATTCCTGATCGTTTCGATTCACCGCGACGGCCGCTTGGGCGGCGTGCGCGTGGTTGCACACAAGGAAACACCAGGGCTGGGCGACTACATCGAGATCGCCAAGGGCAACTGGATCACCGGATTCGACGGACATTCGCTGACTTCCCGCAAGGACGGCGACTGGAAGGTGAAGAAGGACGGCGGCGCATTCGATTATGTCGCGGGCGCGACCATCACGCCGCGCGCGATCGTCAAGGCGGTGCACAAGACGCTGAAATATGCCGAACAACACCATGACGAGTTGTTCGCACCGGCCGAATCATCCAAGCCTGCCGCCAAGGAGAAAAGCAAATGACCTCCCAGGAAATCAGGGACATCTTCCATAACGGCTTGTGGAAACAGAATGCCGGCATCGTCCAGTTGCTCGGTCTGTGTCCGCTGCTGGCAATCAGCAGTTCGGTGGTGAATGCCGTCAGCCTCGGTTTGGCCACCACGCTGGTGATGGCGCTGTCGGGCGCTGCAGTCGCGGCGATACGCGAATTCATCCCGAACGAGGCGCGCATTCCGGTGTATGTGCTGCTGATCGCGGTACTGGTCACCATCGTGCAATTGCTGATCAACGCCTACGCCTACTCGCTGTATGTGGTGCTGGGCATTTTCCTGCCGCTGATCGTGACCAACTGCATCGTGCTGGCACGCGCCGAATCGTTCGCCTCCAAGAACAACGCAGCAGCTTCCGCGCTGGACGGCATCGCGATGGGCCTCGGGTTGACTGCCGTGCTGACCGTGCTGGGCGCGATCCGCGAAATCTTCGGCCACGGCACGCTGCTGTCCGGCATCGACATGGTGTTCGGCGAAGCCGCCAAGTCCTGGGTGATCACCGTGATTCCGGACTATCACGGCTTCCTGCTCGCGGTGCTGCCGCCCGGCGCCTTCATCGTGCTCGGCCTGCTGATCGCCGCGCGCAACTGGATCAACCTGCGCGCCGAGCAGCAGGCGCGCGAACAAACCGCCGTTACGGCTGCCGACAGCGTAGCGCAGGCGTAACGGTCATGGCATGTATGCCATCCTGAATTATGAAACTTGCCATGACCGCCCCCTCTCCTCGGCTCCTCGCTACGCTCTCCTCTCCCGCAAGCGGGGAGAGCGTAGCGAGGGGGGCGCAGCCAGGCGAACGAGTCGCTACGCGAGTTTCACGTTAATGAACGCAGCCAAGCGCCGCGAAATCTTCCTGCGCCTGCAAGCGGCCAATCCCCACCCGACCACCGAGCTGGAATACCGCACGCCGTTCGAGCTGCTGATCGCGGTGATGCTGTCGGCGCAAGCCACCGACGTGAGCGTCAACGCCGCGACGCGCCAGCTGTACCCGATCGCGAACACCCCGCAAACCATCCTCGATCTGGGCGAAGCGGGCCTGCGTGCATATATCCAGCGCATCGGCCTGTTTCAGACCAAGGCGAAACATGTGATCCAGACCTGCCGTCTGCTGCTGGAGCGCCACTCTGGCTGCGTTCCGCAGACCCGCGAGGAACTGGAGGCGCTGCCCGGCGTCGGCCGCAAGACCGCCAATGTGATACTCAACACCGCGTTCGGCCAGCCGACCATCGCGGTGGACACCCATATCTTTCGCGTCAGCAACCGCATCGGGCTTGCGCCCGGCAAGACCGTGCTGGAAGTCGAAAACAAGCTAATCAAGGTAGTTCCCGTGGAATTCAGGCACGACGCGCACCACTGGCTGATCCTGCATGGCCGCTACGTGTGTCAGGCACGCAAACCGAAGTGCGGTGCCTGCATCATCGAGAGCCTGTGCGAATACAAGGACAAGGTGTTCTGATGATATTCAACCCATCGCGCGACGAAGCGCGCAACTTCCTGATCGAGTCCTGGCGCAAACGCCGCGCCGGCGAACTGCTGACGCCGCTGGAAGACCTCGCCGCACAACTGATTGCCAAACATCCGGAACACCATGCCGTATTTGAGGACAGCGTGGCCCATCTGGACCGCGACTACCTGCCGGAACACGGAGCGACCAACCCCTTCCTGCACCTGATGATGCACCTGACCATCGAGGAGCAGATCTCGATCGATCAGCCTCCCGGCATCCGCGTGCATTTCACCCGCCTGACACACAAGTACGAGTCGGAACACGATGCGCAGCACGCGATGATGGAATGCCTGACCGAGATGATCTGGCAGGCGCAGCGCGACCGCAGCCAGCCGGATGCGACGATCTATCTGGATTGTCTCGCCCGGCAGTAATAACGGGTAAAATACGCCCGGCAACATCGCAGTCACCCACCAATCGCATAAGGTTCGCCGTGCACCCCAGATTCATCGAACGCCTGATACGCAACTTCCTGCCCGCAGCGCTGATCATCGCCGCGCTGGGCAGCGTGTTCTACGCGTTCGAATCCACAGACGACCTCAAGGCGCTGATCGCCCACGAGAAGGATCACGTGCATGCCGGCGTGGAATCGGTCAATCGCACCCTGCTGACGCTGAAGCACGACACCCAGTATCTGGCTCATTCGACGCTGCTCACCGAGGCCATCGAGCGCCCCGACCATGCCAGGATCGGCAGGCTTGAACAAGACCTGTCCGCCTTCATCGCGGCCAAGGGCATCTACTACAAGGTGCGCTGGATCGACGAACGCGGACGGGAACAGGTTCGTGTCGAGCTGAACGACCGCGTCAACATCATTCCGCCCGGCGAAGCGGAAAACAAGACCTCCCGTTATTACTTCAACGAGGCGATGAAACTCCAGCGGGGCGAGACCTATCTTTCGCCGCTCGATCTCGAAACCGAGCACGGCTCCGTCGAACGCCGCCAGCGCCCCACCCTCCGTGCCGCGACGCCACTGTTCGATCCGTCCGGTCGCGCGCGGGGTGTCGTAGTAATTTCCTATTCGGCACGCGACCTGTTCGAACACATCAACCAGGTCTCCGCGACCGGCGGCACCTCCTGGATGTTGCTCAACGAGCAGGGCTACTGGCTGAAAGGCGTCAACCCGGCGCAGGAATTCGGCTTCATGCTGCCGCACCGTGCCAGCATGGCAGGACAACAGCCGGAGGTCTGGAAGAAAATCGCCCAGGCTCCTTCCGGACATTTCTTCGATGCCGATGGCGGCCTGTGGATGTTCGACACCGTCTATCCCAACCGGATCATCACCGACCATCCTGCACCATCCCGGGAAAACGCCGGCCGGATGAAGATGGTGAAATACATCGATGCCGCGACATTGAAGATGCAGCATCAAGCCTTGCGCAAGCAGACCTCGCTGCTGGCATTTCTGTTCCTGGTGCTGGCATTCGCAATCAGCATCCGCCTGAGCCGCTCCCAGCTCGACAAGGAGGACAGCGACATTGATCTGCAGCACCTGCTCGGCGAACTGAACCAGCAGAAGTTCGCGCTCGATCAGCATGCGATCGTCGCAATCGCATACCTGGACGGCACAATCAGCTATGTCAACGACAAGTTCTGCGCGATCAGCCAGTATCAGCGCGAAGAACTGATCGGCCAGAATCACCGCATCGTCAAGTCCGGACTGCACGATGCCGCGTTCTACCGCAAAATGAGGGACGCCATCAGGAACGGAGTCGTCTGGCACGGCGAGACCTGCCATCGCGCCAAGGACGGCAGCCTGTACTGGGTGAAGAACACCTTCGTGCCGCTGTCGAGCACCGCCTCCTACATCGCCATCAGCACAGACATCACCGCCCAAAAGCAGACCGAGGAAAAGCTGCGCATCGCTTCGATCGCCTTCGAGACCCACGAGGCCATCGTGGTCACCGATATGCAGGCGCGCATCATCAATGTCAATCACGCCTTCGAACAGCTGACCGGCTACAGCGCCGCAGAAGCCATCGGCCAGAACCCGAAAATCCTGCAATCGGGACGCCATGACCAGATGTTCTACCAGGATATGTGGGCCACGCTGTTGAAGGATGGCATCTGGTCCGGCGAGATGTGGGACAGGCGCAAGGACGGCAGCGTCTATCCGAAGTGGCTGACCATCTCCGCGGTGCGCAACGAAAAACAGGAAGCCACCAACTATGTGGCGATCTTCATGGACATCAGCGAGCGCAAGCGCGCCGAGGAGGAAATCCAGCGCTTGGCGTTCTACGACACGCTGACCGAACTGCCGAACCGCCGGCTGCTGATGGACCGGCTGATCCAGTCGCTGATCGCCAGCGAACGTAGCGGCTCGTTTGGAGCGCTGCTGTTCATGGACATGGACAACTTCAAGATACTGAACGACACGCAGGGGCACGATGTCGGCGACATGCTGCTGATCGAAGTGGCGCGGCGCCTCAAGTCCAGCGTGCGCGAAAGCGACACGGTGGCGCGCCTCGGCGGGGACGAGTTCGTGGTGATCCTGCAGGGGCTGGGTAGCAGCGAACTGCTGGCCGCCAACCAGGCTGAGGACGTTGCCGAAAAAATCGTCGCGGCGCTCAGCGAAACATACCACCTCGGCAAGCACGAACACCACAGCAGTGTGAGCATCGGTGTCGGTCTGTTCCTCGGACGCGGCACGACGGTGGACGAACTGCTCAAGCGGGCGGATACCGCGATGTACCAGGCCAAATCCGCCGGGCGCAACGCGGTGCGCTTCTTCGAAACCGACATGCAAAAGGCCGTCGAGTCGCGTGCGATGCTCGAAAAGGAGCTGCGTCAGGCGCTCACCAAGGACGACGAACTGCAACTCTATTATCAGATGCAGGTGGATCGTAAACTGCGGATCATCGGCGCCGAGGCGCTGCTGCGCTGGATCAACCCGGAACGCGGCTTCGTCTCGCCGGCGCAGTTCATTCCGCTGGCCGAAGAGAGCGGTTTGATCCTGCAGATCGGCCTGTGGGTGCTGGAGACGGCCTGCCGCCAACTCAAGCAGTGGCAGCAATCCCCCTCAACCCGCCATCTGCAGCTCGCCGTGAACGTAAGCGCGCGGCAATTCCGCCAGCCGAACTTCGTGGCGCAAATCGGGGAGCTGCTGAAAAAATACGACATCGATCCGACGCGCCTGAAACTGGAGCTGACCGAAAGCATCGTGTTGACCGATGTGAATGAGACCGTGCAGAAGATGCTCGCTCTGAAGCAACTCGGCGTGCAGTTCTCGATGGACGATTTCGGCACCGGCTACTCGTCGCTCAGCTACCTGAAACAGCTGCCGCTGGATCAGATCAAGATCGACCAGTCGTTCGTGCGCGACATCGTGACCGACAAGAGCGATGCAATCATCGTCCAGACCATCATCGACATGTCGATCAACTTCAATCTTGAGGTAATTGCCGAGGGGGTGGAGACCGAAGAACAGCTGGAGATTTTGCGTGAAAACGGCTGTCAGGCCTTTCAGGGCTACCTGTTCAGCAAGGCAGTTCCGCTAACCGAATTCGAATTGCAGACCAGACGACCTGTTGCACTCAATCCGAGCCACATGGACAAATTCATCGGGTCGAAAACTTAACCTTCCCGCTAATCCGCATGGCAATCCATGCGGATTACACTACCAAAACTACTCTCCCAGCATGGCCGCGATTTCGCACTCGGCAGTCGCCCAATGCTCGGTCGAATTCCCCTGAAATCCGTGGCGCTCGGCGATGAAATAAGCCGCCATTTCGACCATCCGGTAACGCTCTTCCGGCGACGGCTTGGCTGCCGCTTTGACTTTGGGTGCTGCGGCCTTTCTGGTTGCCACCTTCTTCTCGGCGGCAGGTGCTTTTTTCTCCGCAGGCGCTGCAACCTTCTTTACTGCAGGAGCGGCGGCTTTCTTCGCGGTAGTTGCGGCAACCTTTTTTACGACCGGGGACACTGCGGCTACAGTTTTCGACTTGGCAGTTGCAACGGTTTTTTTGCCAGCTACAGTTTTTGCTTTTTGCTCTACCATGATGTCTCCTTGTAAATATCTGAACCAACGAACAAAGTTTCGGCCAGCTCATGATAGGTGCGGCAAGCCGCACGGTCAACCGATTCTGCGGATTTCGTATTGACGTTGCGCTACCTAGCGGCTAGTGTGCGCAACATCTTTTTTCGAAACCTACATCAATGAAATACCTGAAATCCGAACTCCCTATCGCCATTGCCCTGATCGTCCTCGGACTGGGCTTCGCTCTCGAACATAGCGCCGTCGAACATGGCGGCATCGCGTTGTGGGGCCTGCTGCTGGTGATCCTCTCCGCCATTATCGGCGTCGCATTCCGCATCGCCCATCACGCCGAAGTGTTGGCGATGCGCTTCGGCGAACCCTACGGCACACTGATACTCACGCTCGCGGCCGTCTCGGTGGAAGTAGTGATTCTGGTGGTGCTGCTGATGGGAGAGCCCAACCCCACGCTGGCGCGCGATACCGTGTTCGCCGCGGTGATGTTCGACATCAACGGCATCCTCGGCCTGGCGGCCATCGTCGGCGGACTGAAACACGGCAGCACCAAATACAATGTGGACTCGGCCAACTCCTTCATCTCCATGCTGCTGGTCGCCATCGGCGTCGGCATGTTCATTCCCGACTTCGTGCCGGAAGCAAAGTGGCAGATATATTCGGCCTTCTCCATCGGCATCATGGCCATCATGTACATGGCTTTCCTGCGCTTGCAGACCGTGGAGCACCGCAACTTCTTCGAATATTCCGCAACGACGGAAGAAGAGTCACACGATGAAGCACACAGCCCGAACGCGTTGCACGTCGCAGTAATGGTCGGTGCGATCGTGCTGGTCGGCCTGCTCTCGGAAGTGCTGTCGGTGCTGCTGGATGCAGGCCTGAAAGGCACCGATCTGCCCAAGGCAATCCCAGCCGTGCTGGTCGCGCTGATTTCCGCCAGCCCGGAGATTCTCACCGCACTCAAAGCCGCGCAACACAACCGCATGCAGACCACCGTCAATATCGCACTGGGTGCCTCGCTGGCTACCGTGCTGCTGACCTTGCCGGTGATCGAGGCCATCGCACTGTTCAGCGGCGAGCGCATAGACATGGCGCTCACCCCGGTCCAGGCCGGCATGCTGCTGCTGACCTTCCTCACCGTGATGAACAACCTGCACGACGGAGAAACCAATGCAATCGAAGGCATCAGTCACTTCGTGCTGTTCGCAGCCTTCATTGCACTAGTGGCGATGGGGCTGATCTAGGATATTCCCTAGGCCGAAATATATAGATATTTCGGCCTATTGTTCCATACTGAAAGGAAGGTTATAAGTTGACCGCGATAATGGTTAATCCAAGAATGAGATGGGAAACTAATTCCTGCCGTCCAGTCCGCCGTTATGCCAAAAGTTAAAAAACTTACCATCAAACTTGATCAGGGATAAATGATTGCTCGAGTGGTTGATTCCACAGAGCAACGCCGAAGAATAATGTCATGGAGAATTTCGTTACACGATTCTGCACTGCGCTTTGTTCTTCTCGGCGCATAAGCACAGCATGCTGGCTGCTGGCTGCTTCGTTGCTAGCGGTCGCCATCGTTCCGGCATGGGCTAAAGCCGGCATCCACGCTGGCCTGAACGACATATCCCAGTCTTCGGAAGAGCACAGCATCGCGGTAATTTATCCGGATGTCCCCGAACCCTATCGCAGCGTATTTGCACAGATCATCGGCGGCATCGAAGAGAAAGCTCGGGGGCAGGTGATCACGGTCGCGATGGGGGCTGAAGTGAATCCCGGCGAACTGAACGAGTCCCTGCGCCGTCAGGGAATCAAGGTGGTCATTGCGTTGGGGCGGCAGGGAATGAAGGCTGCTTCCGTGCTGGATCGCAATATAGCTGTTGTGGTCGGCGGGGTATTGGCGGCACAGAGTAATGACCAGCGCAATATGCAGGTGAATATCCTGTCGCCGGATCCGGCCCTGCTGTTCTCGCGACTGAAAGGGATGATGCCCAAGGTGCGACGGGTGTTCGTCGTCTACGATCCGCGCCATAACGAGTGGATGATACGGCTGGCCAAGAGCGC
>Ga0209211_10009746_pt1 | contig 12716 bp, 14 predicted proteins | sample RifGroA2_FD_183992 | JGI IMG/M metagenome (GOLD analysis project Ga0209211, IMG submission 183992) | Groundwater microbial communities from Rifle, Colorado, USA - Groundwater A2 (SPAdes) (version 2) | ecosystem: Environmental > Aquatic > Deep subsurface > Groundwater | place: Rifle, Colorado... | reverse complement strand
ATGGAATGTACGGTTATTCCAAAGAAGCGAAAAGTAAGGATAACCCTAAAGGTTTTTGTTGTGAAGCTATTTGGGAAGGAGATAATAAGGTTTTAAGAATTTTCGCGCCAAAATATACTTATCTTGATGCAGAACAAGCAACCAAACTATTGGGGATTTTGGCACGAGCAATGCAGAAAACCTTAACGGAAACAAAAAAACCCAAAAAACCAAAAAAATGAAAGAGATTTACTGGCTTTTTTCAATCGTTTACACGTTTATCGTATGGGGTTTTGGGTGGGGATTGATTGGTATTATTTTTCCCATTTTTCCAATGATTGATTTTGTGATGTGGTTAACAAAACTATTATTGATATAACGGGGCAAGCAAATAGTTCATTAAAAACCGGGGGTTCAAAAATTTATATTGCAATCGGATTAAAAGGTCGGAGAAAAAGGAAACTTAATAACATAGAGAACAAGACAACTATGGAAAATAAGACAACCGTAGAATTGATTGAACTTTTAAGATGTGGCAGTAAGTTGGTGGATAAACAAGGAAATATCCTTGATCAAGATAAGTATGAAGAGGTTTGGGGAGAACTAAGAAACCGCGAACCGTTTTTTACTATTTTGAATGAAGATTACGACGACGGGCTTCCGGCCGCTCGAGAGGCCATAAAAGAACTTCAAGAAGAGGTTAGGAAGCTGAAGCGGCACAAACATGACATAAAGTCAGGAGATGTAATGATTAGAATTTAACTAATTAACCCCCGGTTTTTAGTAAATTATTATAAAGTTAAGAGTGGTAGTATTAAAAATGGACTAAATTGTTTTTGATAAGGTAGGAACTTCGGCCCAAAAGACAACCACAGAAGCGGTAATTGAGAAGTTCCAAAATTATGCAAGAAGAAAATAAAATTAAATGTAATAATTGCGACAGGATATTACTTCCGAGATTCAACGCGGCAATATGGGAAGATTTATTGATCAACAAAGTGCGATTTACAATATGCGTGAATCAAGGAAAAATTGTTTTAACTTGTAAATGTGGCCAAAAAACTGAAGCAAATGTTGGGAAAATATATAATGAGATTTAAAATATGCGAAAGCCCCCTCCAAAAAACGCTTGACAGGGTTAGGATTCGGGAGTATAATGGAGATAGTGGTTAATATGCGACTTGCTCTGCGAAGCAAGCGAAACGGAGAAGCCCGTAGCTTTTTAAGCGCGGGTTTTTTGTTTAAGAGTTTCATTCTGCTCTTTTCTTAAGTGGCAAAGAGCAGAGTAAAGTTCTTAAACGAACTTAAACAACGAATGCGAGCTTTCAGGTTACGCTCATAAAACTTGACCTGGATTTTAAACTTGAATTATCAGTATATTACAGGAGGTGCTGGTAATAATAACCCTGCGCTGTCTGGCCGCTTGACAACAGGTGACTGTCATTCAAGTTTAAAATTAAAGCGTTCTTCACGGCCAACATTTTCGCCTGCCAACTGACAGGAGAAGAAGTGGCTTATGGCTTAATATGGAAAACACAGGGGAAACAAAAGAAATAAATTGGATAGATGAAATGATAATTAGAGAAGCAATCCCTAAAACATTAAGAGAGGGATCAAATGCTGAATTTTGTCAAAAGTATGGGATAGCGGAAAGTAATTATTATTATCATTCCTCCAAGACGGAAAATAAAAAGAAATCGCTTGAGATAGCGATTGAAAACGCGAAAAAATATGCTCCTGAGGTATTAGAGAATCTGGGAGAACGAGCAACAACCGACAATAGGGCGGCGGAAATGTATTTGAAATTCATTTTACAATTGGCTGAAAAGCACGAACTTGGCGGCAAAGACGGATCGCCGATAATTATTCAAATCGCAAAAGAAATAATGGAAAAATCAGATGTTTCTAACATTGACACAAGCAATCATAGCGAGGGATAGGCATCGGTTTAGGGTTCTGTGTTGCGGGAGACGCTGGGGTAAAACAACTCTTGCCAGCGAAGAGATAAAGGGCAAAGCAGTTTCAGGGCCGCGCAGAATAGCATACATAGCCCCGACTTATCAGCAAGCAAGAGATATAGCGTGGGAACTGTTAAAAAAAGAATTACATCCGATTATATCCGACACCAACGAGAGCCGACTTGAAATTAAAGTCAGGACAATAAAAGGCGGAGAAAGTTTAATTGTTTTGAGGGGCTGGGAAAGTATCGAAACATTACGAGGACAACAATTTGATTTTGTCGTGATAGATGAAGTGGCGATGATGCGCAACTTTCAGCTTTACTGGCAAGAAGTAATTAGACCAACACTAACAGACACAAGGGGTGAAGTGATGTTCATCTCCACGCCAAAAGGCTTCAATCATTTTTACGATTTATATCAATTAGAAGCTAAAGATTCCGATTATAAGTCATTTCACTACACCACTTATGATAATCCGCATATTCCTAAAGATGAACTTGATAAAGCAAAAAAGGAATTAACTGAAGATAGATTTGCCCAAGAGTATTTGGCTGACTTCCGTAAAACCGAAGGATTAGTTTATAAAGATTTTTCCCGATCAAGACACGTTACGGACAAGCAACCAACAAAAATAGTCAGAACAATGTCCGGAATTGACTGGGGCTGGACTAATCCGGCGGCGGCCTGTCGGGTAAGAGAAGACGGCGACAGGCATTATTGGATAGATCAAGAATTCTACAAACGAGAACAAACCACGGAAGCAATCGTAGAAGCCGTGAAGCTAATGAGGCCGGAGATTGTATATCCCGACCCTGCGGAACCGGATCGGCTTGAGATAGCGCGTAGAGCGGGGTTGAATGTTCGGGAAGTATCAAAAGATATTGAGGCGGGCATCATAACGATTCAAGAGCTATTAAAACAGGGCCGGATACACATACACTCGGATTGCGTGAACCTTATATGGGAATTTGAGACATACGCCTACCCACCCAAAAAATCAAATCAAAACGAGAACGAATTGCCCATCAAAGAAAATGACCACGCGTTAGATATGCTCCGTTATGTCCTACACAATCAAAGTCCTCCGCTCAACGCGTTAAAACAATTTAAAAATCAAATAATCTCAACACGTTAATAAAAATGGAAACAATTTTTGACATCGTTAAAAAAGCCGAAAAAAATTACACGCAGGGCGGAGTTAAGTTAGGCAAATATCTTGATAATTGGAACATGTATGATTTGATCGAGAAAATCAATGCGTATTCCAATTCAGCGCATATATCGGGTAAATATGATTCTTTGGGGAGAGAGAAGCCATTTTTTAATATTGGCACGGCCGCCGTAAACGTGTGGTTCAGAGCGACAGACATTGACCGCAAGGATATAAAATTTCGCGCCACCAATTCTAAAAATTATATTAAATCTTTCATTGCTTCAATTCTTTTGCGAAACTGGATGCGCCAACAGAACTTCGGCCAATTCTTGAATCGATGGGGCAGAACGCTCGCCAAATACGGTTCGGCGGTGGTTAAGGCCACCGAAAAAGACGGCGAATTGTATTTGAAGGTTATCTTCTGGGATAAGCTAATTTGTGATTCGGTGGAATTTAAAGATAATATAAAAATTGAAAAATTATTTTACACTCCCATCCAGCTTCGGAAAATTAAGGAATACGATCAAGCTGAAGTGGAGAAAGCCATTAAATCCCTTGATACCCGCGAAACATTAACCGGCGAACAAAAAGACACCCGTAACGATTATGTTGGCGTTTACGAGCTTCACGGCGAATTGCCACTATTTTATCTGACGGGCAAAGAAAAAGACAAAGGAAAATATCGCCAACAAATGCATGTTCTTTTCATTCATAACGGCACAAAAAAGGAAAATTATAAAGATAAAATTGAATCTACGCTTTACGCAGGCAAAGAAGCCAAAGATTTCTATTTCCTTACTCATCTGATTGAAGAAGAAGGAAAAACATTGTCAATAGGGGCCATAGAACATCTTTTTGACACGCAATGGATGGTTAATCACTCTGTTAAACAGATTAAAGACCAACTTGACATAGCGAGCAAAATGGTGCTTCAGACCGCCGACGAAAATTTTGTCGGCAGAAACGTTTTGACTAATATTGAGACCGGGCAGATTCTTGTTCACGCCGACAACAGGCCTCTCACGCAAGTTAATAATCAATCGCACGACATGCCCGCCATTACTTCTTTTTTACAGCAATGGCAAGCGCTTGGTAGAGATATTACGGGAACCCCTGAAGCTGTAACGGGCAATACTATGCCCTCCGGCACGGCATATAGACAAGTAGCGGCGCTTCAACAAGAAGCTCATTCGCTTTTTGAGTTAATGACCGAAAATAAAGGACTTTATTTGGAAGAGATAATTAAAAACGTCGTGGTTCCATTTTTTAAGAAAAAATTAAATAATACCAAAGAAGTGGCATTAGTTTTGGAATCCGAAGAACTTCAAAGATTTGACGATCTGGCTTTACCGGCCGAACTTGAAAACGAACTTAAAAGAATAGGTGGAACTCCGACCATAGAAGAATTAACCGGGAATATTCAACAGAGAAACGCACAACTTGGAATGATAAGATTTGTAACACCCGGCGCGACAACATGGAAAGAATATTTTAAGGATTTAGAGGATGATATTGAAGTCGTCGTGACAAATGAAAATTTGAACAAAGAAACAACAATGACTACATTGACGACGGTTCTTCAGACCATCGCCCAAAATCCCGCCATACTCCAAGCCCCCGTGGCAAAAAGATTATTCGCGAAAATTTTAGAAACGACGGGCGAAGTGAGTCCGATAGAATTGCAATCAATGGCGATTCCGCAAATGCCCCCCACGGTGTTGCCCCAAAGGTCGGAATAATTAACACACAAAAAAAGGAAAAATATGCCATTAACAAAGAAAGGAACGAAGCTCCTTAGAAAGTTTAAGGGAGAATATGGGGCCAAAAAAGGCGAGCAAGTATTCTATGCCTCCGAAAACAAAGGAACGATTGCCGGAGTTAAAAAAGGATATTTGCGAGCGATGAAAAAATTAAAATCAAGGAAAAAATGATCAAAACAAAACTTATAGCGTTGTACAACGGACTGAATCAAGTAAAAAATCTTAAAGGCGTGAAATTCGCTTACGGAGTTATTAAGAATATTCGTTTGATGGAAAATGAGATTGTTTCTATACAAGAATCAATAAAACCTGTCAAAGATTTTATGGAATATGATATGGAACGAATGAATCTCGCGAAAAAACATTCAAAAAAAGACAAGAATGGAAATCCCGTCATAGAGAATAATAATTTTGTTCTTGAATCGGAAAAAGAATTTGAATTGGAATTTGAAGCGTTAAAAGAAAAACATAGTTCGGTTTTGTCGGAAAGGCAAAAACAAATTGAAGAATATGAAAAACTTTTAACCGAAGATGTAAAAATTGAATTGTATAAAATTAAAATGTCGGATATTCCGCAGGACATTTCCACGGAACAGCTTGCGGGTATCTTTGACATTGTGGAAAATAATGTCTACTAATAACGGACAACAAATGCGATTTACCGGGGATGAATTAAATCTTATCAAGAATACTTTTAAGGGCAATGTTGAATTATTGAAACTTTTAAGAAAAGTGTTTTTGCCGGAGATTGACCCAGGCGCTCCTCTTGGCCAGCTGGTTGATTTGTGGTGTTCCCTGCCGATCAAAGAAATGTTGCCGGAACAAGCGCAAATCAATATTCTCGCGAGAAACTCTCTAATAATACACATAGAACAACAGTTGATTCAGTTGAACATATTGGCGGAAATGGATAATTTCACGCCCGAAGAATTGATTGCCAAAAGTAACAAGGATAGCGCGAAATAGATGAATTGAGCAATCAAAGATATGATTGTTGCAAGAGTTTGTAAAAAATGGTATAATTAAATAAAGGTGTGATGTTCACCTAAAACACATTCTAATTTATGGAAATAAAAAAAACGGTTGACTTGGAATCCTTAACCCAAGCGGAGAAAGAAGCCCTTGAAAACGGCACGGTAACGGAAGAAGATATATTGGCGAATTATGAGGCGGCCTTTACGGCAAAAGAAGCCGAAAAAATTAAAAAAGCCGAAGAATTGGCCAATAACTACAAGATACGGGCCGAGAAAGCCGAAGGAAAACTCAAGGAAGAGAAAAAAGAAGTTATCGCTCCTAAAAAAGATGACTCTTTATCTCAATCCGATTTGATAGCTATCATTAAAGCGGATGTGGCGGAAGAAGATATTGAGGAAGTTACGGTTTACGCAAAGATTAAAAATATCTCCGTTGCGGATGCCTTAAAGACTAATATAATCAAAACGGTTCTCGCGGACAAAAAGGAAGAACGAACTACCGCCGCCGCCACTAATACTGGCAACGCGCGTAAAGGTTCTTCGCGGCCAAATCCTTCCCAGCTTTTGGAACAAGCCCAAAAAACAGGCGAACTTCCCGAAAGCGAGGAAGATTTGACGGCCCTTGTTCGCGAGAGAAAAGGACTAAAATAATTGGTGGGTTAAAAAATAATCCGCTATGAGGTGGAATAGCTCAATTAAGTGCCTAATACTATTGCGTCCCGTGTTTACAGGGACAAATATCGCACCGCTTCGCTTGAACAAGTTTTGCGAAACGCGCTGATTTGCGAAAAGATTTGCGAAGTTGATCGTTCAGATAATAAAAGAATTCAGAATCCTTACGGTTCACAGCCAACCGCCACTGTTCAGGCAATCGCCGGGACTTATTCGGTTGACACTTTCACCACGACCGACGACACGCTGACCGTAACCGACGAGGTAATTGTCGCGGAACATATCTTTGACTTTGAAGATTTGCTCACTAATTTTAATATGTTCGCCGCGAGAACCGACGAGCAAAATTATTCTGTCGCGTACAAGATTGATTATTTCGTTTTGAATAGTTTATGCGAGGACGGAACAGGAGCATACACAACCCCCACGGGTGGTTTCACGACCGCCGCGAATATCAACGTAATCATGTCTAACCTTATTTCTAAGGTTGCCGGTTACGCCGATACTTACAAGGGGTTGTTTTTGGTGCTTGAAAATACCGACATTGTTGGTTTTGTGCAAGCGCAAGCGACAAATGGTTTCTCGTTTGCCGATGCCGCTCTGAAAAATGGCTGGATGACGAATTACATGGGTGTTGACATTTATGTCGTTCGCTCCGGTACTTTCGTGACAGCCACAATCGGCACTCGTTCTGACATCGCTAACGATGGCCACAGGGTTTTTGGAGTCAAAAACGTGGCGACATATGCTTCTCCAAGAGGCATTAAGTGGGAAGAAAAATCCGTAACGGGCAAAACCGGGATGGAGGTCGTAACTTATGGTTATGTCGGGTTTAAGTTGTGGACGACAAAAGCGGCTTTAGTGGTGGATATTACGCTTGCTTAGTTATTAACCCTCCTTTTGGGGGGTTAATTGTGGACGTGTTTTTCCACCGATTACACGTTCACACCTAACCTCCTTAAAGGAATAATTGCGGAATAGGTGGATTTCACAAATTAAATGGCACAGCCGAATCAATTGAATCCAACAACCCAGAATATCGTCGTTTTTGATGGTGCGTTGGCGGGCGGAAACGCATGGTCATCTAAACCAATCGCCAAAATAGAGGCATACACTAACGATGTTGCGGCGGGAGTACGTCAAGGATTGTTGAACGTTAACATCACCCGCGCTTCCACCAATGCCTTAACCACTTGGGATGGTAATAAGGATATTGGAATGAAGATAAACGCTTTTAATAGCGCCGCCAATGGTACTAATGGCGGAGTAGAAGGAATTGAGATTTTGGCGAGGAACACGGGGACAGGAGCGACCTGTAGCATAGTTAAAGGATTGAACATTACAGCCGAAAATAAAACAGGAGCTGGAACGGTTCAGACAATGAGTACCTTAATGCTTACAATGAAAAACAATGGTGTGGTCGCGACTTCTATTTACGGACTTGAGATACAAGATGAATCTCAAGGAACAAGCCCCGCGGCTACCTATATGTTGAGATTTTCTACATCAGGTGTTGCCCCCGCTTCGGGAGCAGTTCCGGCAGTGATTAACGTTGCCGCCGCTAATTCATCTGGTTTCACCAATCTGATTTATGCCGAAAGCGAAACGCTTGACTGTGCGACAGTCAGCGGCGGGACATACTCCACGGCTGAGGGATATTTCACGGTTAAGGTGGGAGCTAACACATACAGGATTCCGTTCTTTACGGGAATTGATTAGTTTTTCTCCTTTGTCCCTTTATGGGGACAAAGATAGGTAAATTATCATGCAATATAACGACACAACAAATAAACAAGGTTTGCTTCAGGATTGCGAATTTTGGTGTAATCTTGGTGATGCCGGGATTTCAGGAAACACGTTTTTAAAACAGCAGTTCACTAATCGCCTTAATAGACGATATGAAAGAGCGATGGGAATGCTTGACGGACTTTCGCGGCTTTCTCAATCTGATGACGTTAATTATATCAATCAGCCATTTTCATATTTTGATTTGGTGTCGGGACAACATGATTATCAATTCTTGACCGATGCCGACGGTAATTCAATAACCGACATCACCGCCGTTTTAATTTTAGAGTCCACATCGGCGACCGAATATGTGAAATTGAACTTGTTGACTTTGGACGACGTGGCCGTAAACGGAAATCAAAGCGGACATTTGTCCGGCGGCGAAGCGGATAATGCCGAATTGGTGATGTCTCCCAACCCGAGCGATACAGGCATTCCGACGGGCTACATTGAAAGAAACAATACTGTATTTCTAAGTCCTGTTCCCAACTATTCCAAAACCAACGGAGGAAAACTTTTTTATAAAAGAGTTCCATCTTATTTCACGACCTCCGACACGACAAAACAGCCCGGGTTTGAAGCGGGGCATCATCAAATTCTTTCACTCGGTGCCTCTCTTGATTGGCTTTTGGCGACAAACGTGGCAAAACCTTATCTGATAACAAGAATAGAAGCGGAACTCAATAAAGCGGAAAATGAATTTAAAGTGTATTGCGAAATGAGAAATCCCGTCAAGCATAGAATGTTGCCCTTAATTACTAATACAAGATAATGTCAACTTTAACCAACGTACAAAAAGAAAGCACAATATCGTATTTATTGACTGACGCGTTGGATTATATTCTCGTGGGTTCATCCGAAGATGAAACTTTAATCTTAAAAACAGCCGATATTCCTTCAAACATAACCAAAAATAGTTCAACTTTGACAAACATAAATAAAAATTAAATGGCAAATAAATTATTATCGGCTTTATTAAAAGGGACTTACTCCGCGATCACCGCTTATACTGTCGGCGACATTGTGGATTATCTTGGCGGTTCTTACGCTTGTAAAGTCAATAGCACGGGAAATTTACCAACTAATACCACTTATTGGGCTTTACTCGCGGATAAGGGCGATACAGGAGCTACAGGGGCCACGGGAGCCACAGGGGCAACAGGCGCCACAGGTTCTACCGGCGCTACCGGCGCGGATGGTTTTGATGGCGTATCCGCGGGACTTCTTTATTCGTTTGATACGGTGACAACCGATGCCGATCCGGGAGCCGGTAAAATTCGTTTTAACAACGCGACCATCGCGAGTGTTACGCAACTTTTTTTGGATAATTTGGAAAACGGCGGTTCTGATGTGTCCGGTTTTATAGACCTTTGGGACGATTCAACAAATACCGCGCTTCGGGGAACTCTTAAAATAACGAAACGGGGAACCGAAACCACATTTGCCGTATTTAATATCACGGGCGCGGTAACGGACGGAACAGGATATAGAAAAGTTGTTGTAACGCACATTGCTTCTGCCGGCACATTTTCCGCGTCTGATATTGTTTCTATTTTATTTACCCGCACGGGCGATAAAGGAACAGACGGAGCAGGCGCGGGAGATGTTGTTGGCCCGGCTTCAGCGACTGACGCCGTTCCTGTTTTATTTGATGGAACTACCGGCAAACTTATCAAAAATAGCACCCCCACAGGGACAGGTAATCCCGTTTTACAAACTTCTCCGACTTTTGTTACGCCCGTTCTTGACGCGGCAACCGCCACTTCCATTACGACCGCTAATATTTATGGCAGTATTGCTTCCGGCGGAGATTTACTGTTCAACTCAACTTCTCACGCCACGAAGGGTACTATTGGGTTGGGCAGTTTAACGACCGGTTTGATTTACGAAGAAAGCACGGATAGATTGGGTCTCGGCATTGCCCCAACCCACCAATTTCATTTATTGATGAGAGCGGATGATGATATTTACATAAACGCACGCACCAATCCTCGTACCATAACTACAGGGGTATTTAGGATTGAGCATACCGCCGGGATGACGGGAACAAAACCCATTTATTTGGATATAGATGCCGCGGGGTTTGGGGATTCAAGGGGACTTTTCATAAATTTCATCACGACAGGACTTGGAGCAGGCACTTATTCAGTTCCGTTGGATATTCAAATTGATACTGCCAATTCCACAGGAGGACAAGTTTATGCTCTCCAGTTTTCCAAAATCGGTACAGGGTCTATCTTGGCTACTGCCCTAAACATTTTATCCGATATTGGCGTTATTTCTCAACATACGGGTTCTTATGTGGCGGCAGATCAAGCGTGGAAATATAACGGTTCTTATACCGATACAACCACAGCTTTTGGTTCTTCGGGAACGAATGTTCAAATTTTTGCCGCTCAAAATGATTATATTTATTTCGGACATTCCACGACCTACGATTCCATTGAAGTAATTTTATCAATCGTTGCTTCGGGAGCCGGAGTGAAACCCACGTTTGAGTATTCCGCTGGGGCAAGTAGTTGGACAGTTTTTTCTCCCAGCGATGATTCCAATGGCTTCAGGGTGAATGGTGCTATATCTTGGATGTTGCCTTTATCCGGATGGGCGATAGATACGGTTAATGGAGTGGGTTCAAAATACTGGATTAGAATAAAAAGAACCGCTAACACTATCGCAACTCCTCCCACGGAAAGCACTCTTAAAATTATCACTTCCATTGAATATGGATGGAATAGTTCCGGCGCGATAACCGCATTGTCTTATAATGCCCTAACTCTTGCTTCACAAGCCGTAGGTTTCACCATCGCGGGTGGTACGACTTCTAAAACGTTGACCGTGCCTTTAGATGCCTCAGTTTCAGGTACTAACACGGGAGATAATGCTACTAACTCACAGTATTCAGGGCTTGCCGCTTCCAAAGCAGATGTCGGACAAACTTTTTACATTGGCACGACACAAGTGGCCATCAACAGAGCATCGGCGACTTTGACTCTGGCCGGAATCACTCTGACAACTCCCGATATTGGCACGCCTTCGGCGGGCATAGCAACGAATATAACCGGACTTGTGCCAGCCAACATTGTCGCGGGAACACTTGCTGCAAAAATCAATCTCGGTGAGGGCGCAGACCCCGCAACTATTGGGTTGGAAATTGATGCTTCAATGTCTGCCGACGAAAGATATTCGGGCATCACCGTTCCCGGAACAGCAGGTGCAACTCTTGCCTTTGGCGACTTGTGTTATCTCGACGTTACAGCAACAGAATGGCTACTGGCAGACGCAAGTGCTGCTTCAACGGCCGGCGACGTGGTATTAGGTATTTGTGTGGATGCCAGCACGGACGGTGCGGCAACCTCTATGCTTCTTTTAGGAACAGTTCGGTCAGCGGCATTCCCGGCTTCCATTGCTTTGGGTGCGCCCGTGTATGTTAGTGAAACGGCGGGAGATATAACTTCTACCGCCCCCGTTACAACTGATAGCGTAATGCGCAGGGTCGGATTCGCCGTGACAAGTGAACCGAATACAATCTTCTTTTCACCATCTAATGACTTTATCACACATGTTTAGGAGATATGGCTAAAAAGTGGAAAACAACTAAAAATCATTGGACAAAAGGAAATAATGTTTCTGAAATAAAGAAGCGTCTTCTGGAAAGCAGAAATAATAATTTGGAGTACAAAGAAAAAATAAAAAAAAGAATGACTGGAGAAAATAATCCTTCTAAAATCCCTGAATATAGAGACAAAATGATTAAAAGTAAAAAGATTAGTCCACTCGTTCCGCGAGGAGTAAAGCATCACGCTTGGAAAGGTGGCGTTACACCAGAACACAATAGATTGCGAGGAAGCTTGGAATATATTATTTGGAGAAATGAAGTTTATAAAAGAGATAATTGGACTTGCCGAATTTGCGGAATACATTGTCAAAAAGGAAACATTGTAGCGCATCATATTAAAAAGTTTTCTAACTTTCCAGAATTGAGATTTTTGGTAGAAAATGGACTGACACTCTGTCGGAAGTGTCATATAAAAATAGAAAAACCTTATGTAACTCATACCTAATTATGGCTGCTTGGACATACATCCAAAATTTTAATTCGCTTAATACTGCCGATTTAACAGGTCAAGATTCTTGGTCTGGCGATGTGTTGTTTGATGTGCAAGAAAGTGTAGTTCAAGAAGGAGCGAAAGCGGTATTGGGCAGTCCGCCATCATCAACCGAAATATATATTGCAAGAACTTTGCCCGCGGGTGTTGATAGTGGAACAATGATATTTTATGTCAGAGCCACAAAAACATCAGGCGAGGCGGGTTCATTACAGTTTAGAGTCGGAACGACTTTTGCGGGACGAATCAGATTGAATGCCGATATTTATATTGACGGTACGACAACCGAAAGTATTAAATCAGCATTTAGTGCCAATACTTGG
>Ga0209211_10009744_pt1 | contig 12719 bp, 8 predicted proteins | sample RifGroA2_FD_183992 | JGI IMG/M metagenome (GOLD analysis project Ga0209211, IMG submission 183992) | Groundwater microbial communities from Rifle, Colorado, USA - Groundwater A2 (SPAdes) (version 2) | ecosystem: Environmental > Aquatic > Deep subsurface > Groundwater | place: Rifle, Colorado... | reverse complement strand
CCGAGCCGTGCGAGGGCTTAGTGAGCCAAAAGGCCGGATGCGCCCTGTTTAACAATACGAGCCTTTCGCGCCTTTTGTTTGCGGCCCAGCCGACTTACATTGCGTCAAACCACGCGGACAAGCTGATGAGCGGCGGCAAGCAATTCCAAAAAGTGGAGCCGATAGATTGCAACAAGCCGGTTGCCGAGCGCAGTTTGAATGGCGTGGATTTGTGCGCCCGCCGCTGCAGGTACGACGTTCCTGCTGGGAACGAACTGTCCAAAGCAGAGGCTGTCAAAGATGATCCCGCAACATCAGGACCAAATGATTGGTACGGCCGGTCTTGCTTCGAGAGCAACGATTGCCCGACGCTCCGCGACGGCGCCCAGCACGAGGTTGTCGGAGTCTGCATGAGCATAGATATTTCCGCCAAGCCGAAGTTTAAGCTCGAGAACGACACAAACAGCGTCCTCAAAGTGATCCGTGATCGTACGTGCGCTGCTTGGGGCGCCTGTACTGGAGGCCAAACAAACTGGAACAGCCGCACCGGCCGGTATGAAAAAATCTGCACCGGAGTCAGATTATGCAGCGCGCCCGGGCCGATCGGGGATGTTTCCTCCTGCGGCCGGCCGGCAGAAAGCATCCCGCAAGTGTTGACAAACGAGCTTTACGCGGATCGCGATTTGAGCTGGGCCGGGCAGGAATACTCTGGCTATTCCATTCCTGGCGCGTTTCTGTTTGACCAGATAGACCAGGCGATCATCAAGGTGCCGTCGGCTGAAGAAGGCCAGTCGGCCGAGGAGGCGGCTTTTTTGGCGCATACGCTCGGGCCGTGCGTAGAAACAGGCGCGTGTGGAAGCAGCGGATTCTGTTCGAATCAGCCGGATAAGGCATGCGCGGCGGGGAGCGACTGCAAGATCTCCCCCGGGGCATCGTGCCGCGTCGGCGTGTGCGAGCAGGGAGGGAACCCGTGCGCTTCGACATCGAATTGCGCCGCAAATGACCAATGTGTCTTTGGACAATGCGTGCGAAAATCTTCGGTCGCTTGCACGCCGGTCGGAGACGCAAATGCCAATGGCATCGACGACGGATGCACGGCCGCATTTCCGTTCTGCCGAGGCAATAAATGCGAGGCCGCTCCCGGGGCCGGATGCGTAAGCATCAAAGCATCCAATTCTTCGGAATGCACGCCGAATGGCGGGACAGCATCAGAATGGGCTTGCGTTCAATCCCCCTCGACGTTGGTCGGATCCTGTTTTGACAATAAATGCTATCAAGATGTGCGCGGCGGGCAGCTGAAGGTAGAAGAAGCCGAAGTTTTGACATGCCGCGGATATCCGGAGGCGGATTCCCCGTTCCCGACCTTGAAAGTCGCGAAAGCATGGACAAATATTTCTGCAAACGGGACAAGGACTCCGGAGACTTCGCCGCTCAATCTGACGCCGACCGCGGAGCCGGCAGGCGTGCCGCTCGGATACGAATCCGTAAAGACTTGCGCGCCGATCAATTGCGAATCAAACGGGGCAGGCGCGCAGAAATGCCAGGCAACGAACGCGTGCGAATGCGGCTATCAAAAGCTGTCGTACGGGAACGGATCCAAGGTTTTGTATTATCCGCGCGTCGGGGCAGAGAGCGATGCTCCTTGGATTCCGGCTGGAATCTGCGCGAGCGGGGAAAAAGACGGCATGCCTTGCGAGACAGACGGGCAGTGCGGCGGAGGGCCTGCGGCCCCGGGGTCGTGCGTAAAGCAGACGCGCCGCGATGTTTTGCTTGGCTGGGACGGATTTTGCTTGGAGCGCGATTCGTCAACCCAGCTTTATGGGAATCAAAACAGCAGCGATCGCCCGTGTCTCACATGGCTTCCGGTAGATCAGGCTGTTGGCACGACGGATTTGTATGGCAAGTTCGACGAGGCCGGATACCAGACGGCCGACGACCAGTATTATTGCGCCGAGGCGGCGTATTATGTGGATTTGTATCCGACAGGAACAAGGTTTGATGCAGATAATACGATTAAAGCTGAAATTGAATATGCTTGCGCTTTAGCCGGAGATGATGCTTATTGTGACGGAACGTACGGCGAGGATGATTCTTGCGTCAAAAATTTGAGATGTCCAAAAGGATATATCGGTGTTTTGGCTCAATGTTTGAACGATGGCGGAACAAGATATATTTGTGAAAATCATACAGAAAGAACAGATGAAAGTAGTTGTGTTTCGGCCGGGGGAAAATGGAGGGAGATGAACGATTCAGAACTTGAAGCGATTGATAAAGAGGGAACACAGTGCGACAACGATACGCTGGATGAACATCCGGAGCGCGGGGCGGGACAAAACAATAATGATATGGTGGATGACTGCCCTTATTTCTGTGTTCCCGAAGGAAGCCGTCGGATGAGGGACGGGGCGCTTTGTGCGGAGGTTGACGCAAACAACAGAGTTTCAGGCCTTTTGTGGGATGTGGTAACTACAGCAGATAAAACAACAAATCCGGCTGGGATTACGATTGCGAAGGTCGGGGAATTTCAAGGAGCTTTTGACGACCTCTTAAAGTCTTTGAATGATTGCGTCTTGCGCGGGATTCCTGTGGCAAATTTGGATAAAAAATACAGCATTACCGATTGGTATGAGCCAAAGAGCATGGATGTTAATCCTCAAAATTCAGATATTACCAGATTTGGAAATTATTATGTTGCTAACCCCACTTCTTCTGGTAGTGAAGGATTTTTTGGACTCATTCATACACTCGTCGGGCCATTTGGGGAATCAATTGGAAATATACGCGAGTATGTCGGTTGTTATGAATTAGTCCAAACAGCGAAAGCGGCCCCGGCCGGAGGAGAAAATCGTTATCTGAATAAGGCGTGGACGAATCGCCTCTTGTTTGAGCATTCCAACCCGTTTCAGACATTTCAGGGTGCGGATGTAAATGATGTCACAGCAGGGACTTTTTCTGATGTAAATGCTTATAATGTAAATGTCCCGCTTGACATAAAAGCCGCCTCGCCTCCTGTAAAGGCCGGCCGGGCTCTGTTGAAGGAATATTTCGATAAGAGCGGGGATGCTTGGGTGATGCAGAAATGGGCAAAGAATGATTCTTGGCCGTTGCCGGTGTTGTCCTGTCGAAAATCAAGCGAAATAGGTCATTGTGAGTTTAATGAGAGCTTGTCATGCAGTAGAGACAGCGACTGCGGAACGACAGGGCATGGAGTTTCGGACGTTTGTAATTTGGGTGAGGGAATCGGGTTGGAAATTGTTTCAGATTCGTTTATCACAACAGTCTGCGATGATCAAAAAACTTACGAAAAATATCCGTCCGAAGCTCAATATACTGGTGGGACAGAAAATATTCTAAAACCAAATGACAGCCCTTGGTTTCTTTCCCGCGCGTACGAGGATCTTGATCCAGAAGACGAGGATGAGGCTTTTAATGGGAATGTCAGGTCAAACGCCATCGGCGGATTAGGAAACAGCAAGGCCGTCAAAACAGGCCAACAAAAGCCGAGCAGTTTTTCGGGAATGCTGTCGCAATTTTTTGCAAAAACAGTCGGTGATACGCTTTATTTCGCGTGGAATGAAAGTACGGGCGGGACCGGGAAAGGTGCGTATAAGCCTACTGAAAGTAACGAAGTTGCGAAAATTAAAGGAGACATTTCAGAACGCGGAGATGCCTACGGCCTGGCTGATGCGGACAAGATGGCTCCGGTTGGCAAGCGTGCGCCGACCATTGCGGCTGTCGGCGAGTGTCGCGACGGCGAGTGCCTCGAGGGGGATAAGGGCGCGTTTAATGTGGGCGCAAAGACAAGCGGGATCGTGAGCGGACAAGGGTTCCAGCATGTGCAAGTCTCGTTCTTTGTCTACGCAAACCCGAACCAGCTGCCGCTCCGCAATATCGTGGTGGATTGGGGGGACGGCGACTGGAAGGCGGACCAAGTCATCCGCTGGCCGAATGACAGTTACAGCGGATCCAAATCCGATGACAACTTTTATAAGAATCATCGCGGATATGCAATTGACGATACGGGAAAGCAGACCGAGATCTGCACGCGAAACAGCGCGTGGGGCGAAACAGCGGAATCGTGCGATACGTCGTTCCGCGCGTATGAATACGATTATCGCTGCAGCCAGATCGAGGTAGACCAGCTTGCCGCGAGCGGCCGGGCGTGCAAAGTGGATATGACAACCGGCAAGCCGAGGCTCATCAATTCGCCGTGCACTGGCAGCGACAATGGAAAACGCACTTGCGGCGAGGGCAAGTGCGTGTTTCAGCCGCGCGTTCATGCATCTGACAACTGGGGGTATTGCACCGGGGAGTGCTTGGGGATCGGCGACTTTGGCCAAGATGAGTGTTACGACGGGAGCGGAATAAGTCTGGCTTTTGATGCTGCAGGCAGGCAATTAGACAATGAGTGCAACATCAAAGCGTGTCCGGGGAATCAGAATTGTCGATTTGCAGAAATAATCAATTATCCAAAAACAGACGGTTTAGATGCTCAAGGGAGTATCTCTCGAGGCTCATTGAATAATCCTTGGATCAACTTCAACGGTTTTGTGTTGATTGAGCCGTAAAAAGCATTAAAGGCAGGAAGGCGTTAGAGGCATTGAAGGCTTTAGATTTTAACTTGTCGCTGTTCATGCCAAAACTCGATATTAAAATTGATTTTAGGAAAGAGCACTGGTTTATTCGAAAAAAATATCCATCGGCCGAAAAAGCGATCGGCAGGGATCATTTTTCTCGCATCATTAATTTCAATGTCCCCAATGCGTATCGTCCGGATCCGGCACAGCTCGAGAAGAACATCTTAAGTTACCTCCGGCAGAATCAATCGGAAATCTCCTCTTCTCTTCAAAAGAAAAAAAGAATTATTCAAGAGCGATGGAATCAAATCAGTGAAGCATTTTTTCGCGACAGCGAAGGTCTTACCGGCATTCGGTGGCGGAAGGAGAAATACACGCTTTATTTTCTCGCCTCTTGCTTTTGGGGAGGCGATTACGACGAGAACGGGAAAAATATCTATATTTCGCCGCTTTTGCCGCATGGCGACCCGCTTTATATTATTCTCCACGAACTCAGCCATCTGCTTTTTTGGGAGTATATTTACGATACCTACCCCCCCGCGCTTATTTCAAGGAATCATGTTCAGTTTTGGGCATTGTCGGAAATAATGGTGAACTATCCGCTCCTCAAGATGCGTCTTGGCATCGAGATGCCCGTAGTCATTCCGCACAGTGTCTCCGGGGGGAAACGACTCATAAAAAAATTCGGCGCGCATAGCTTTAAAGAGATCATCACCCAAGAATTAAAAAGGGGTGGAATGACCAGTAGTCATTCCACCCTTCAGTCCTAGTCGTGGTGAGGCGGCGGGTTGCAGGGCGGGTAGGCCGGGCCGTAGCAGTAGCAGTTTGCCATGCTCGTGTCCGATCCTGCCGTCTCAGCGAAGCTCGTGTCGAACGCTTTCGGCTCCTCCGTCGGGGAGCCTGAAGTCGGGCTTGTGCTTGGTGCCGTCTCTGACGTCAGATTTTTCACCATGATTATCACCTCCCTTTTTGGATTTCTCCGGTGGAGAGACGAAACCTTTCAGATGAAGTTCGGTCAGGAATGGACGGAGTGAATTCATTGGCATGCCGGACGATTCAGCGAGAGATTTGAGCGTGAAGCTGTTCATAGAAAGTATCCGTCGAAAGAACGCCAGTCCGTCGTCGTTTGTCAATACGAAGTGAGCCGAGTTCGCGACGACAAGGAATATCCCCGGCCGCTCCTTTCGAAACAGGAGTTTGTCGGCAGCTCGCAGTTCGAGATCAGGCGAAAGGGTTTGCCGCGCGGAGAAGTATCTGGAGCGCTGGGTGCGGATGGCGCCTTTTGCGCGAGCGTCAAGTTGACAATAATTTTGTGTCTTAACATAGGCACTGACGCGACAACCGCCACCGCACTCCTTAAGAATGCTGCAGGCCAGACACTCGGCGGGAAGCAGTGAATCATTTCGCCATGACGCCATTTGGCGCCAGATGGCATCGAAATTGTCAGTCAGGATATTGCCGTATGAATGGTTGTCGTACGAACAGACCCTGACATCGCCTTCCGAACCGATGGTGATGGTCGTGTTGCCAGCCGTGCACATTCTGGCTGAGAGCAGCTCGGGCAAATCAGCGCTATCTTTCTCGTCGAACATGCAGGCCGGCAGGACCTCCAGAATGTCGACGCGCATCCCCCGTTCTTTTCGAAGCAGGCAAAGCTGGGCTATGGTCGCGGCCGTATCATGCTTGTCTAGTTCGAGGACGTGATGCTCTGGCAACGAAGGACAGATTGGCGTTGCGCTGAAATTCTGGATTCCGAGCTTTTCGGATACCCATCTCCCGGTCTGGTAGACTTCCTTGCAGTTCATTTTTGTTGCAACCATGTTGATCGCCACGGGAATGCCGGCCTTTTGGAGATTTTTGATGCCTGCCACGGTTCGCTCGTGAGCTCCCGGCGAAGATGCAATCTGGTCGTGTTGGGCTGCATTCCATGAGATGAGCGAGGCGAGGAATATTTCGATCGGATAGGCAGACAGCTTCTCTGCTTCCTGCTCGTCGATGAGCGTTGCATTCGAGTTGATCATCAGTCGGATATTCCGCCTGCGCAAGGACTCCATGAAGCGGTATAACTCGTCTCGTCTAAGAAATGGTTCCCCGCCGGTAATCGTAACGTAGAAGATGTCGGCTTTGCCGAGCGCTTCAGCGACGGCTTCCAGTTCTGTCCCCGAGAGATTTTTTCTTTGTTTTTCGTGCCTATCTCGGTTCGTACGCCAGAAGTTATAACAATATAGGCACTTGTTGTTGCAGGCAGAAGTCAGCTCGACTTGCACATAGATAGGCGCGCGCAGCTTAGAAATCATGGTTTCCTTCTTTCTATTAATTTTGAAAAGATCTAATTTTAGATAACCACTATGACCTTTTTTTGTCAATCAAAAAAACGGCCCGTTTCCTGCAGAGCATGCAAGTTGCGGGCCGTTTTGCGTTTCTCGCTCACATATTCCCCGAGCGAGGCCGCAGGCCGAGTCGAGGGGATCGAACCCCTCGACAAGCTCGGGGAATAATAATGGGCGCGAGCAAAGTTACTCCCCGTTTCCGCTCCTTACGAAGGTGTAGTGCCAGTCGAGTCGGTGCGGACTCGCGACCTGAAGTCTTGAGATGCGGGTGGTATCTTCCGAAATCTCACCATCCTCAGTGCTTCCCTCTTCAAAGACTCCATGGAAGGTCCGGTTCGAGAGCGGAGAGCTCCAGATGCACGTCTTCTGCTGCCCGTTCCTGCATAGGTACGAGGTGACATGCTCGTTCTGGCCGGTCTCCTGGATTTTGTAAATCCCGTTCACCTTGAGCCCATACTCGGCCTCGCCGTCCCAGTCCACCTTGGCATCCGTTTCGCTTTCGTAGAGCCTGTACCACAAGTCGTTCGGGTCTAGATAGTCCAGCGGCTCGCCTTTATCGGCAAAAACGTACTTGGCGGCATTGCCCTCGACCTTTTCGATTTTGAAGTGGCTTGCGCACCCAACCTCGAATTTGCAGGTCTCTCCGCCCTCGCATGTGACAAAGCGCGAGTTACGACCGATGCACAAAAAATCGAGCGATCCGACGAACTCATCGCAGTCGGCGATATGGAGGGTGAGCTTGCCTGTGAGCTGTACCCCATCAGGCTTCGGGAACTTGAACTCGATGCTGGCGCGGAACGGCTTCGAGCAGGTGTTGTTTTCGCATACCTTGTCTGCCGGGCATCCCGAGACCGGCCACCTTTCGGTGTCGCAAGCCTTCGGAATCTCGCCTCCGTCCGGAAGGGTTCCGCCATCCCTGCCGCCGTTCTTGGTAGGGTCATCGTTCGGCCCGCAGGCGGTCGCGCAAAAGAGGAGAAAAAAGAACAGGTGCTTTTTCATGCCGTGCCTCCGTGTGAGGGAAAGTTGTGAAAGGTCTAGCTATAGTAAGCTACATTTTTCTGTCTTTGTCAAGCCAAACCTCTCATTTTTTGGCTTGGTTGCGCGAGCTTATCTATACTGCAGTTTCTTGACACGGATTGAAATCTCGGCGTACATTGATTTGTTCTAGTGGATTCGAACGTTCCTTCCAATAAAAAGGAGAGGGCCATGAGCCTAAAAGGTCGACGTGAGCGGTATGATGAATTTGCGAGGTATTATGACCTGTTTAAGAGCGAGGATCCCGACGATATCCCTTTTTACGCGTCTTTTGTACGAGAGGGTTGCGTCATTCTAGAGCTCGGAGTGGGGACAGGCCGAATTGCGATTCCGATAGCGGAACGTACCGGCTGTCGAGAGGTAGTCGGAATCGATAACGCGAACGAAATGTTGAAGATCGCTTGTACTAAGCGAGCTGCATCTCCTGTCGGTGATAAAATAACGCTATTGCGTGGAGACATGCGTGTGTTGGATCTTGGCCGACGCGTTGACCTGATCTTGATCCCGTACTATGCATTTCAGTTCATTACGGAGGTTGCGGACCAGATTTTTGTCTTGCAATCCGTGAGGAGGCACCTTCGTCCATGATCCCGTTGCCTCATACATGTTTTTCGGCCTGACCACGCATTGCTGTCTGTTCGCGGGACGAAAGAGATATACCGGCAGTCGGCTCTTGATCCGCAGACTCATCAAACAGTGCATTGGATTACACGATCTTGCATCGACAGGGTCAAGCAGCTCATCGTGTTTGACGTGATTTATCGGTTTGGTTCGCGAACCGATAGGGCTTCGGAACGCGTCCATCCGCACGTCATGCGATTTTCTTTCTTCTATGAGTTGGTGCATCTGTTCGAACGATGCGGATTGGCGGTAGAAACCGCATACGGAAGTTTCGATAAGAAGCCGATATCCGACGACAGCAAAGAAATGATTTTTGTCCTTAAGGGACAACGGAGGATCCGATGAGCGACGGGACGGTGCAGTATGATGACATCAGGATTGAGATTACAGGAAGGTGTAATCTGAAGTGTCTGACTTGCCACGCGGCCGATCGAAATGATCCGGTGGCCATCAAGAAGGAATTGACGACCGAAGAGGTGTTGGCCATCATTGCCGAAGCGCAAGGGCTTGGCATCCGTGAGTTTGAGCTCATCGGCGGCGAGCCGTTTCTTCACAAAGATCTGTTTCAGATCATCGATGCGTGCGACGGCACCGTAAATATCTGCACAAACGGGCATTTTTTTACGGAAAAAAATTTGTCATTGCTGGCCGAAAGGAAGAAAATTCGCGATTTCTGCATCAGCATGGACGGGACAGAATCGCACGATCGCATCCGTGTAGGGAGCAGTTATCGCAAGGTATTGGATGGCATCGCGCAGCTCAAACGGGCTCTGCCTTGGGCGCGCGTGCTTGTCCAGACTACCTGTAACGGACAAAATCAAGATGATCTTATGAGCCTTTACGAGGCCCTTTTTCCCGAAGAAGTGAGGCCGCACACATGGAGTCTTAACCTATTTTGGAAAGCCGGACGGGGGATCGAACATTTTGACACGCTATGCGTCCGTGACATGAAGGCCATGATGGAGAGATTCAGGGCGATCATCTTGCGCCACCGTAAAGACGGTCGGCCGTTCATTCTCAACATCTACAATACCTATAACTCTTTGATCGCGGATCAGGACCACGAAGAATACGAGGAATATGGTGCTATGGATCTGACGAGCCACCCATGCGCCTACCATCTCGGAAAACCCTGCATCCGTTCAGACGGAAGCGTGGAATTCTGCAACTCGCTTCACGCCGTTTCCGTCAACATCCGCGAGGCCGGTTCGCTCAAGAACGCACTTCAGTCCCAGGCGTTCCGTGATTTCTATGCCTTTCGGGTCGGCGACATCAGACATTGCCCCATTTGCCGTTACTTGAATATTTGCGGCGGCGGTTGCCGTGGGGAGGCCCTGACGCATCTGAAAGATATGCGCCTTCCTGACCCTATCGCGTGTCGCATGATGGAACTTGTGGAGAGCGAAATCATGCCGGCCCTCTCCGAACAAGAGCAGGCAAAGTATCGGAAGCTCATCCGTGGCGACTTGAACTTTCCGCCAAAGCCAGGTACTCTCTAAAAGTCCTTCCAAAAGAAAGGAGGAGGCCATGGTGCTCAAGAGTCGGAAGCACACGTAGCGAACAGGGTGGACATTCTGTCCACCCATTTTTTATGACATTCATTCATTCAGGCAAAAAGACTTTTCAAGATATGCTGGGCATTGGACCGGGAAAGATGCCTTCGTGTTTGATTTTGCTTTTTACATCCGACATGCAAGACGGCTATTCCAGTCTTGTTCGTTCGCTCGGTGCAAAACGGGTCAAGCCCACCTGTTTTTCTCATGTTTCGGTCGGCATTGTCGACGGCGAGCCGCTGGCTTTTGGTTGTTCGTACGCCGGGTCGCTGACTGCTGATATCGTCCACGCCTTTTGTGTTGCTGGTATTCGAGAGGTGATCGGCATCGGTTTTTGCGGATCCTTGGACACGAAACTTCAGTTGGGAGACCTTGTGATTTCTGAAAAAATTGTCGGCAAGGACGGCGTCTCGGACGCCTACGTGAAGGATATTCACCCTGATTTTCGATATGTGGAACAGTGGGTAGATTGTTTCCCTCAATCGAAAAAGGCGACGATCCTTAGCTGGAAAAATCTTTTTAGTGAGAGTACGGAAGATATTCAGGCTTGGCTTAAAAGTGGAATTAAGGTCGTTGATCTGGAATCCGCCGCATTATTTTCCGTCTGCCAGGCATGGTCGGTCCCTTGCGTCTCAATCCTGATTGTTGCGGACAATATTACCAAACAGGAACGTCTCCATGACGTCTATCGCCAGTCGTATCGCTTATTGGGCAAGATGAGGAAGAAAACGATCTCTGTCGTTCGAGAACATCTAAAAAACAAAAAGGCCTCTTGAGGCATTATCCTTGATAGAGGTTATTTCAAACGGTACTGGACGAGCCCCATTTCATTTATGGATAAAATTACTCAAAAAATTTGCGGTGATGTCGTTGAACAGTACAAGCAAGACAAAAATGTCTTGGGCATTCTGTTGTTCGGGTCGGTTGCGCGCCGAAAATCTGATCAGTATTCCGATGTCGATATCTTTATTTTGTTGAGGAAGAAAGGAAAAATTTCGAGAAGTAATTTTGTCGCGAATGGATTGTGTGTCGATGTTATCTTTAATTTCTTGAAAGAAGCGAAAACGTATCTTGAGCGAGATAAGGGGGGTGTTCGGAGGATTACTTCTCATATGCTCGCCCATGGCGAGGTTCTTTTTGAGCGAGGCAAAATGTTGAAAAAAATGCAGAGAACCGCTCAAGAAAATTTGATGCTGAAGACGGTATATCGGGCTGAAGAGGTCTTGATGCACAAGTATTCCATCGACGATTTTTGGGGAGAGGTCCAACGGGATCTAAAAAAACGGGATTTCTTAGCCTTCGGGATGGACAGCCAGCTTCTCGTCGGCAATATCCTGGAATTATTCCTCAAATTGCATGGGGAGTTTTTGCGACAGCCGAATGAGATGGGGAATCTTTTGGAAAAGGCTGATAAAAGATTTTTCAATCTTTTGGAAGATTTTTATCGGATGGGCTCGGATCAGGAGAAAAAAGCCATTCTTGCAAAATTGGTGGAATATATTTATGAAAAATCCGGCGGTCCGCTCCCGGAGAAATGGATTTTGTAAACAATCAGACAAAGGGGGTCAGGTCTGGATAGTGGAATTTTTTTACTCCTTCTTTCATAGATGTTTTTATTTTTCTCGATCTACTCTTTTCTGCAGTTTTTTTCGGTAGGATTCGAGCGAACTGAGGCCCATTCGTCTTCGCCTGATATTCACTGTCTCTGGTGACATTAACGGTTTCGGTTTTAGTTTTCCACGGAAGAGCCGGAATTGCGTTCCGTATTTTTGAGGTTTTCTCTGATGAATGAGAATGCGGTCAATGAGATAGGCAATGTGCGCACGATCACGGTGCCTGATAGGGACACGTTCCATCAGATGAAGGCATCGAATTTGGAATTTTAGATCATGGTCCGCATGCTGGGCCAGAAGCCAAGCGGCGAGCGCTGCTTGTTTTCCGACCATTCGGCTATCAGGCCAACCTTGTTCCTTTATGATTCCTTTTAAAGTTTCCGTGTTTTTGAAATCAACGGCTTGGTCCAGCTTGCCGGAATTCCGCATTTTTTGGTCCTCATCCATCATTTGTAGGAGAAGTTTGCGGATAGATGAGGCTTTTTGTGTCGGCACACCTATTTACTTTACGTAATCGGCGTTTTATTACAAGATGACTATTGAATAGATTGTTTTTATCACTATGGAAATCGATTTTATCATCAATACCTTCGAACAAGAGCAAGAGGTGGTCGAGCTTTTCAAGGGCTCTGTCGATTTTTTTAAGAAACAGGGGATCCGTTTCTCTATGCCGGAACGGGGCATTGAGGAGGAATACGACGAGGCGGTATATCAGGCTTTTTTGGAAAAGGCCAAGGCGGCATGGAATGAAAACGAGGGTGGATTTGTCGGACGGCTGCAGTCATTTTTCAAGATTCAGAGCATGCTCAAATTTACGGTTCACATCACGCAGTATGGGCCGTATGGTTTTTATGACGATCAGGGAAATTCGTCTGTCACGATAAATCGGCATGTCGAGGGGCAGGCATTGCGGGTCATCAGGCACGAGATGATTCATACGATGGTCGAGCCGTATGTCCGTGCGCAAGCTTTGAACCACAAACAGAAGGAGTTTATCGTAGAAACCCTTGG
>Ga0209211_10009743_pt1 | contig 12720 bp, 12 predicted proteins | sample RifGroA2_FD_183992 | JGI IMG/M metagenome (GOLD analysis project Ga0209211, IMG submission 183992) | Groundwater microbial communities from Rifle, Colorado, USA - Groundwater A2 (SPAdes) (version 2) | ecosystem: Environmental > Aquatic > Deep subsurface > Groundwater | place: Rifle, Colorado... | reverse complement strand
CCTAATTCATACGGCAAAATAAATAATCTCCAAACCTTTGTAAACCCGCTTGTTGAAAATATTTTTGAACTTGGGTCAATCTTTAAGCCTCTGACCATGGCCGCCGGGCTTAATGAAAATGTCATCACGCCAGAGACGACTTATATTGACCGCGGGTTTCTAATTCTCGATGGATATAAAGTAAAAAACCACGACGAAGTAGCAATGGGAGAAACCACAATGCAAAAAGTTCTCGAAGAATCGCTTAACACAGGAGCGGCTTTTGTCGCAGATAAACTGGGAAATGACCGCATGAAGAAATATTTTACAAGTTACGGGCTTGGAGAAAAAACCAACATTGCCCTACCTGGCGAAGTTTCAGGCAATCTTGCGAACATAAGCACAAAAAGAAAGGTGGAATTCGCGACCGCGTCTTTCGGCCAGGGAATCGCAGTTACACCTATTGAGTTTGTAAGTGCGGCCTCAGCGCTCGCGAATGGAGGCAAGCTCATGGAGCCGTATATCGTTGAAAGAGTTACAAGGCCCGGCAGGGAAGATATTGTAACCGTACCCAAAGAAATAAGAGAAGTCATAAGGCCGGAGACTTCGGAAAAAATTTCACGAATGCTCGTGAAAGTCGTTGACGGCGCGCTTTTGGGAGGCACGATTAAATTTAAAAACTGGACAATGGCGGCCAAAACAGGAACAGCGCAGCTACCGCTTAAAAACGCAAAAGGATATTCAAACGATTATTTGCATTCATTTTTCGGATACGCGCCGGGCTTTGACTCAAGATTTCTCGTTTTTTTCTTTATGGAAAGTCCGCGGGGTGTAAGCTTTGCATCCCAGTCTTTCGGTAAACCTTTTCAAGAAACAATGCAATTTTTGCTGACCTATTACGAAGTACCGCCTGACAGATAATCACTTAGGTGTCCGACACCTAAGTGATTATCTGGTTTACTCAAAAAGCAAGCCTTCCATTTCTTTAAATCGCTCTTTTCTTTCAATCATATCGAGAAGGCATTCTTCAGCGAAAATTTTATACTCCTCGGAATTTTTGAACTGGTCCAAAATTATAGATTTATTGCGAAGAGGTTCCTTTGAGTTAGAAATAAATTCTTGCCAACTAGAAAGCCACAGCCCATTCTCCTTCTTGTGAATTTTGTAATTCAGATTAACATAGGCAGACAAGTAAAGAAGGTACCTGTTGGAATTGATATGAATAGATTTAAATTTTCCCTGAAATAAAACTCCACTTCTTTTGTATTTGCTGTTGAAATAATTTGTATATCCGCCGCCCACTCGTTTCATAAACTCACTGATTCCATTAGGTTCTAGATTTTGAAGAATAAAATGATAATGATTTTGATTTAGACAATACGCAATAACATCAACCAACTTCGCATTTTTACGTTTTCCCTTCGCGCTAATAAAGGAATTTTCATAAAGACTTCCAATAGGATCGATGCAATTGAATTCGATCATGGATTGCCTAAATCGAAAAATATCATTTCTATCTGAAAAAATATCTCTTTTTTCTACCCCGCGATTATAAATATGAAAATATTCACCAGGGACAAAGGCAGACTTTCTCATGAGCCAAATTATACCACTTACCACTTAGGTGTCCGACACCTAAGTGGATACAGTCTATCCAAAAAGCGACGCCGGTAAGTTTCTAGCGGCCAACCGCCGCTCAAACGAGATCGGGCCCTCATGAAGTGCAGGGGACCCGATCTTTTTTATTTTCTGTAAATTCAAGACTAAAATCTTGATAAATTTCTCCGAATTGCTAGTATGACTCTAGTTTTAAGGGCTAATCTAAGCGCAAAAAGGAGGAAAAGCGCAAAGCCCAGTTCATTAACTTTCCTGGTTGGGATCTGAGGATTTTAACCAAGACTCTTTTCTTGAGAGAAAAGAGAAGACAACGCGGCTACGGCCGCTAGGAGGTTATTAAAATGTCAGATGAAAAAAGGGGTTCCTTCGTAGGGCCGATCTTTGGACATTATGATTTCGAAAAAATCATCGCCCACGAGGTGTTAAACAAGGCATCCGCCATGGACAGGATTCGCATAATTGAGGAATTCATGGAGGTGGCGGCCGCAACGCAAAATGACGAAGCCTATCTTAAACTTTTGGGACTCTTGAAGAAGGCCTACGAGTTTACGGCTTACGATCTTGCTGGCGCGGAGGTCGAAAAATGGAAATCTTATGAGCAAGAACGCTTTGCTAGAAATCTTGCTGAGAAAAAATTCAGGGAGAGAATCCGGAATATTTTCAGCGATCTGCCTACGGCTTCCTCGCTTGTCAATTCCAGACTCTGGATCGTAAAACAGATTTCGTCCGAGTGGTACGAAAATCTTACTCCGCAAAGCCGTTCCGCATTCGGTTTTCTTTGTAAAGCCTACACCACGATCGCCAATCCTAAAGAAAGGCAAGGCATCTTACAAATTATCCAAGAGAAAACCGGCGGGTGGTTTAAGCCGGAGCTACTTGAAGAATGGCTCGAAGAACCGAATATCCCTGATGAAATCCAGCAAAGACTGGTGATCGCACGGACGCGAAACGGCCACCCCAGCCTAGCAAAACACGATATTCGTTGCGCCAAGCTCTTAAAAAACTTCAAGCTGGAAGAGCGCTCGCCGTCCGCAATTAAACTCGCAGAATGCCTGCTAAAAAACGTTTTTCTCCTAGACAACGCTGTGCTCCAACTGCTCAAGAACATGCAAAGCGGGTGGGGGCTTGAACGGGAGAAAATCGGCGAGTCAGAGTACGTGGTCGGAAAAATTGAAGCTGCGATAGATGCGCTTCAAATCATCTCAATAACCGTAAAACTTCCCAATGAATGTGCGGCAGAACTCGGCGCGGATGTCTTCGACCGAGCCCGGCGACATGTAGAAGCCTGGCGCAAGGATCACATCGGGAACAATGTTTCGATTACCGTGGAGGGAGGAAAATCCAATCTGCGCCTTTGCAAACTCTATCTGACCTGACTTAATAAGAAGAAAACAAAACAAGGAGGTTCATCAACAGGGCTCTTGCGGAATTATCCGTGGGAGCCCTGAATCATTTTGTTATAATAAAAAAGTGAAAGAAATTCTGAAAAAAACTACTATCGCTGTTTTGACTTTTGAAGCCAGAGTTATTTTGCGGAAATTCAAGCCCAAAATTGTCGCTGTTACCGGATCGGTTGGAAAAACTTGTGCCAAAGAAGCCATCGCAAAAACACTCTCTTACTCGATGAATACCAGAAAGTCTGAAAAAAGCTATAACAGCGCCATAGGCGTGCCGCTTGCGATTATAGGCGAGAAATCAGGCTGGCAGTCGCCTTTAAAATGGGCCGAGATTATTTGGAGAGGCTTTTTAATATGGGCTAAAGAAAAAAGATATCCAAACGTGCTCATTCTCGAACTTGGCGCAGATAGGCCGGGCGACATTCGGAACATACTCAAATGGCTTAAACCTGATGTCGGGGTCCTAACAGCGCTTGCTGAAACCCCCGCTCATGTTGAATTTTTCTCAGGACCGGAACAAGTTTATGAAGAAAAATCCGAGCTTGTTAAAAGTTTGGGCCATGAAGACAAAGCGGTCCTAAATTTCGACGACTCCGAAATAATGAAAATGATAGAAAAAACAGACGCGGGCTTTCTAACATTCGGCATGAATGAAGGCGCGGATTTTATCGCGTCAGACTATAAAATAATATTTAAAAAAGAAGGGGAAAGGGAAATTCCAGAAGGTATTACTTTTAAAGTAAGCCACGGCGAAGATGAAATCCCCGTAAAAATTTTTGGAGCATTTGGTAAGCATAATATTTATCCCGCGCTTAGCGCTATCGCGGTCGCCCACATCTTTAAAATTAAGATGGAGGATGCCGCAGAGGCGCTTTCCACATACACTCCGCCGCCCGGCCGCCTGCGTCTCATCAAGGGCGCGAAAGAAAGTCTCATTCTCGACGACACTTATAATTCGTCGCCCAAAGCCGTAAGAGCCGCTTTAGAGCTTTTAAAAGATATTCCGGCAAAAAGAAAAATAGTTGTTCTTGGAGACATGCTAGAACTGGGCAGACGAACCATAGACGCGCATAGAGAAATAGGGTTCACGATACCGGAATTTGCGGACATGCTGATTACAATGGGGCCGCGCGCCAAATTTTTCGCCGAAGCCGCCTGGAAAAAAGGATTTTCAAAAAGAAATATTTTTTCTTTTTCAAATCTAGAGGAAACTTTGAAAAAGCTTGAAAAAATAATCGGCCCGGAAGATTTAATACTGATCAAAGGATCGCAAAGCATGAGAATGGAAAAAATTGTTGAAGCTCTTATGTCCGAACCTGAACATAAAAATGAACTGCTTTGCAGGCAAGATGAGGGCTGGAGGACTCGTTAAAAAACGGCAAACAACGTCTTTCAAATTTTTTCAATTTGGACTATAATCTTTAAACTAATGGCCCTATCGTCTAGCCTGGTCTAGGACACATGGTTCTCATCCATGAAACTCGGGTTCGAATCCCGATGGGGTCACCACTTTCGGAACTGACATCGGAAACGATGCGTTTTCGTATTGGCTTTCTTTGCCCCCCACCAAAGAAAGCCAATGCATTTTTGCTGTGCCGCGCGCTTCGCGCGCGTGGAGGGTGAGGTTCGAGCCGAAGATTTTTTGGAGGGAGGATTTTTTCAAAGGAAGGTCTTCCGATTGCGCGATTTCGCGCATAGTTTGCGCCTCGTTTATCCACTCGCGCAGAGGTTCGAGCCAATGCGCGGCGTTCCGTTCAAACTTGAGGACTTGTTCCTCAAGTTGCCGCCGCTCGTCTACGAGCGCGCGCTTGCGCGCGAGATAGTCGCCGCGCTCAATGTCCTGCTCCACGAACAGGTCGGTGAGGCGGGAGATTTTCTCGTTGAGGACGGCAATCTCGGCGCGAAGTGCGGAGATAGACGCTTCCGCGCTTTCGGAAGCGTCCCGCGCATCTTTCTGCGCCATATGCTCCATTTCCTCCGCCCACTCCCGCGGCAAGTGAAAGCGCGAGAGCAAATCGGAAAGTTCTGCGTCTAACATCTCCTCGCGCAGATATGCGCCGTCGCATGTACCGCGCTTTTTCGTGCAGTGATAGTACACATAGCGGTGCGTGTTGCCGTTCTGCTGATGCTTCACTTTCTCCTCGGCGGTTATGGAACATCCGCACTCGCTGCACGAAAGCAGTCCGCAATACGCTTGCGGATTATTTTCCGGCGGGCGGTTCTTGTTGCTTCGTTCTCTCAAAACTTTCTGCACTTGGTCAAAGAGTTCTTTGGAAACGATGGGCGTATGCGTGCCGTCGTACATCTCTCCCGAGTAGCGGAAGCGACCAATATAAAACGGGTTGGAAAGTAGGAAGGCGATTTGGTCTTTCTTGAGCTGCTTGCCGCCGCCTTTCGTCCACCCGCGCGTTGCGCCGGTGGCGATTCCGTTTTCAAAAAGAAAGCGCGCAATGTCGTCATAGCGGGACTTTCCTTGTGCGTACATCTCAAACGCTTTGCGGATAATCGGCGTTTTCTTTTTGTCCACGATAATAGTCCGCGTGCGCGGGTCGTTCAAATACCCGAGCGGCGCAATACTTGGGTATACGCCGCGCCGCGCCTTGGCGCGGAGGCCACGCGCCACATTCACGCTCAAATCGCGCACATACTGGTTCGCCATGCCGAACTCAACGGACATCAGCAAAACATTATCCTGCGGAAGATAGACGCGGTCGTGCGTCGCGATTTTCGCTATCGTCCCTTGTTGCAACATCCAACTGATACGCCCACTATCCACCGGATTACGCGACAAGCGATCTATCTTCCAGCACACGATGCCGTGTGCTTCGCCGCGCTCAACGCGACGCATCATTTCTTCAAACACCGGACGCCCTGGCGTCTTCGCACTTCGCTTTTCGACGAACTCCTCGACGACATCAAGTCCGTCGCGTCGCGCGAGCGTGCGCAACTCGGAGAGTTGCGCTTCAATACTCAACACTTGCTTATCCTCGGTGTCGGTTGATTTTCTCGCGTACAGAAAATACCTCATAGTTCAAGTGTATCGCATTTATGGGGAGCAAACATCATCGTTTTATAATTTCTCCTAAAAACGATGATGTTTGGTGCGTGCGCATGGGTGGGCGGGGCAAACGCACATACAGATTTTCAGACCTTCCTAAAATCCTTTCCTCCAGAAATCTTCGGCTTCTGAATTTTTGAACCTCACCCTCCACGCGCGCGAAGCGCGCGGCACAGCAAAAATGCATTGGCTTTCTTTGGTGGGGGGCAAAGAAAGCCAATACGAAAACGCATCGTTTCCGATGTCAGTTCCGAAAGTGGTGAGAGTATACCGCGCCGCTAGAACCTATTTCCAGTCGCAGAGCGACTGATGCGCACGCGCGGGAGCGCGTGGTGGCTTGAGATTTTTTCGTACGCTCCACTCGCGCTGGAGAGCGCCTCAGCCGCGCTCGTGGACTCGCGCGGGCAAACCCAAAAACTTCCTTCCATTTCTTTGCACGGCTCCTCCCCCGACCCCTCCGCCGAAAGGCGAAAAGAGGAAAGGAAGTTTTTGGTTTGCGTCGCCACTACGAAATTTTCCTAAAACCTTGTATAATTTTCCTTATGACAGATAAAAGCTATACGGAGACCGAAGAGTACCAAAAAGAAATTGCGGAACAATATAAAAAACGCGTTGCAGTTTTTCCTACTGATGAAGTAGTGAAAACGTGTAAGTTGCTCGGCATTTCTATCGACCCCAGTTCGCTTTTCCAAGCAATGGCAGGGAATGTCAATGCGACATATATTACCAAGGATTACGTGGTGAAAATGAATCAAGATAAGAAAGAGCGAACATACTACTCAAACAAAGTTATCTTTGAGGCACTCGGTGTTGATACTCCCGTTGTTGAGGTTCTCGCCTATGATTTCTTTGAGAAAACACCCTACGAAGTGCTCATTATGAAGCGTAGTTCAGGAACGATGCTTCTTGATGACATTTTTGACCTTACTCCACAATCTCAAAAAGATTTATTTAGACAGGTAGTGAAGGTGGTAAAGAAAATGCTCGCTATTGATTTTGACAACTTCGGGAACGTTAACAGTGATAGGTCTTTCCCTACATACACCGACTATCTAAAGCACACTTTCACTGAAAACGCCAAACAGATTAGAAAGCAAAAACTATGCGAAGAAAAAGATATAACAAGAATTGAAGAATACTTCTTGAAACAGATTAATATCTTTGATAACGAGCAGGCTGTATTCGTTCACACGGATATGCATATGGGCAATATTTTGCACGAAAATGAAAAACTTACTGCTGTCATAGATTTTGATCACTCACTCAAAGCTCCTCCATCGCGAGTACTTCTTTCACTTTTGGGATTTATTGATAACCCTTCACAGTTTGCAGAAGGAACGGACTACTATCCAAAATACAAAGGAAAGAATTTCTACCATCTTTTTCCAGTTCTCAAGGAAGAACTGTCGGATATTTTTACTGACCCATTGTTACTCAAAAAACTTAATCTTCTCGGTATCCGTGAAGGTGTAGATTGGGTTGCTGCCAACTGGTCTACTGAATGGAATAAGGAGATGATAGGAAATCTTGTGAACAAAGAAACGCCTGACAGCGACGAAGGCCTTGCTGACTCATACTACGGAAAAATACTTTCCCATTGATTATGAAAGTTTTTATCGAAAACGAAGCCGGTTCCGATCAGAAGAATATTTTCAACGAGAAGACGCTAGAGTACAGCAGAACTCGTACCGTGTCCGCGCTGTATCCGTTTCCGTACGGGTTTCTGCTCGACACGACTAGCGGTGATGGTGATAACTTGGATTGTTTTGTATTGACCGACAAGCCTCTCAAAAGCCGCGAGATTATTGAAGTCGCGCCGATAGGAATGTTCGAGGAAATTGAGGACGGAGAAGAAGACCACAAAATCCTTGCCGTACCGGTTGGAGAAAGTTGGACTATCAACGCTGAAACCGAGAACATTTTTCGGGACTTTAGTGCGAAAGTCTTTTCGCACATTCCGGGCAAGAAAAAAGTCCTCGGTAGATTCTTAGGTAAAGAGGATGCGCTACTTCTCATCGAGAAGTCCAAGAGGTAAGGGAGTCAGCCCCGCCGTTTTATAATTTTTCCTAAAAACGGCGGGGCTGGTTGTGCGCGAACGGGAGGGTGGGTCAAGCACATATAGATTTGCCTGCGCCCTAGTGCAGACCGCATTGTATTGCGCCTCGGGTCGCCGTTTTGATTACGGAGCAAGGGGCTTCAATGTGATAACTTTGTTGCCCCTTGTGGAGTTTTCAAACGGCGACGCAAACCAAAAACTTCCTTTCCTCTTTTCGCCTTTCGGCGGAGTGGTCGGGGGAGGAGCCGTGCAAAGAAATGGAAGGAAGTTTTTGGGTTTGCCCGCGCGAGTCCGCGAGCGCGGCTGAGGCGCTCTCCAGCGCGAGTGGAGCGTACGAAAAAATCTCAAGCCACCACGCGCTCCCGCGCGTGCGCATCAGTCGCTCTGCGACTGGAAATAGGTTCTAGCGGCGCGGTATACTCTCACACCGTTGCCAGTAAACTGCCTTACCGCCGTTAATACGGCAAAATAAAATGGCATACAACAACATCGAAATAGAAATTCACGTTAATGTTGAAAACCAGAAACCGCTGATGGATTTTTTAAAAAAAGAGGCGATTTTTATATCTGAAAATCATCAGGTGGATGAGTATTATTCTCCGGCTCACAAAAATTATCTAGACTCCAGGCCAACCGCCGAATGGTTAAGTCTTCGCGATTCAGACGGAAAATACTCTATAAATTACAAAAACTGGAAATTTGACGACGCGAGCAAAAGCCATTTTTGCGATGAAATTGAAACAAAAGTTGAGAGCATCTAGCAGACGCAAAAAATTTTCAATGCGCTGGAATTTAAAAACTGACGACCGTAGACAAGGAAAGATTAATTTACGAGTATAAAAATTACGAGATTGCCATAGATAGCGTTAAAGATTTGGGCGACTATGTGGAAATTGAGTATATAGGTAAAGATAAAAATGCCGGCCCCAAGAAAGTTACGGACGAGATGGTTGGCTTTCTAAAAAGCCTCGGATGCGGGAAAATTATTAGAAACTACGCAGGCTATCCATTCCTTCTGCTTTTTGCTAATGAGGTAAAATATGAAGAACTATAAATAATTAATTTTTTCGCCAATTTTAACCGTCAAAACTGAACCTCGAAAGACTGCCTAAATTTGGTAATATTAAGGAGGTATGCATATTCAAAAAGTCATCGAACAATTTGGATATACGCCGAATGAGGCGAGGGTCTATCTGACAGTACTCCATAAGGGTGAATGCACTATCGCCGATATTGCGGCTACGACAACAATGCCAAGGACAAGCGTGAAAGTAATTGTTGACGCTCTTCACAAGGACGGTCTTTTGAATTATTACGTTAAAAAGCGCTATAAGTACTGGATAGCTGAAAGCCCTGAAAAGCTCCTAGCGCGATTGAGGGAACGAGAAACAGCATTACGTTCGGTACTGCCAGATTTAAACGCCCTTAGACATCAAAGCGGGGCTAAACCAATTGTAAAAATTTACAGCGGCCCTGAAGAAATTAAATTAATCTTTGAAGACATAATCGCGACCAAGCACAATATTTTGGGAATCTCGCCTTGGGAAGATTGGATTAAACTTCTAGGTGAAAATTTTGTAAATGATTTTACAGAACAAAGAGCAAGCCATTTTCTTCACATAAAACTTCTCGTTGGCAAATCTGCCAACTCGAGCCATTTAAAAGCTCATGACGAAAATGTTCAAAGGGAAACACGTTTTATACCAGAGCGGATAAAAATTTCGAGCGCCACTTTCATTTACGCAAATAAAGTTGCAATTATTTCTTTAAATAAAAAACTGCCGACCGCGGTTCTGATTGAAGATCCGGACGTATCGCACACAATGACAGTTTTTTTTAACGAACTTTGGGAATTAAGCTCATAAACCCCGTTAGAGGCTCACGCGGGGCATTAAACCCCGCGCTTGCTAAAACCGACCAGTATTCATCCCATGACAAACCGCTAGGCGTTCTGCTTCTAACGGGGTAAAATGGCTTCGAGAGACCTCCGAAGATTGAACGACAGCATTTATGTCGCGGCTTTTTTGTGCCTTATCTGCTGTTATTTAAAAGTGGATAACGTGTTAAAAAAGCCTCACTCTAATCGAGAAAATTTTTTCAGACTTCTTCACAGTTGCAACTTAAAAACACGCGCAAATAAAGTCAATGTCGGGGATCTTAACAATCACGGCGCTTAGTTTATAAATAATTAAGTATAAAACAAAAAAAGGTCGAAAAAATTAATAATCAAAAATTACAAATATGATCAACTTATTGGAGGGCAAGGAGAACAAAATCACAAATCACTATCTTCCGCTTTTAAGTGGGCTATCCAGCTTGGGTCTATGTAAAAAATGCTTCTCGTTTCATTACGACGAATCGTGGCATCAAAAGGCTCCCAAATTTCCAGCAAAATTAAGGAATAAGTTCATCAATTTACGAATTTTACTATGCCCTAACTGCAGATATCTTCCAGCAACATAAAATGCTCAAGCGAACAACTTTAAAAAAGGTCGATATATAAATAATAATCGCCATAATTGGGGCAAAAAATTTATGTCGTGGGACAAATGGGCCAACACTCTTCTGGGATTATGGATCATCGTGTCTGCTCTTGTTAGTTTTTCAGCCCAGGCGCTACGTATTAATTTAATAGTGACGGGCGTTATAATCGCGGCAATCAGTCTGCTTACCCTATCACAAGCGCCTCATGAATATCGCGGACATGGATAAAAAAAGAATAGAAAAACTCCAAAACGCCGCATATGCGGCGTTTTGTTATACAAATAATATCTGTAGAGCAAGCTAATACGGTCTTTGCACGGATTTTGCCGCCTTTTCAGAAAGGCGACGCCTTCTTAGGCGACTGAAAAGGCGGCAACCTCGGAGACCGCCGCAGGGCGGTCAAGAATGAGTGCAAAAACCGTATCAGCTTTATCCCGTGTTAAAATGCCATTATCCATGGCAAAAATCTTGGCTATAAAATTTTTTGAAGAACCTACCTTAAAAGTTGCTAAGTCCTTATTAGGAAAAACACTTGCCAGAAAATCCGGTGGCAAACTAATACGAGGGATCATCACTGAAACTGAGGCTTATGTCGGACCTTCAGATAAAGCATCTCATGCCTCGCGAGGAATTACCCCAAGAACGAAAATAATGTTCGGAGATTGCGGGATGATTTACGTTTACTTGATCTATGGAATGTATTACTGCCTGAACATTGTGACTGGAAAAAGGGGATACCCGGCCGCAGTTTTAATAAGAGGAGTTTTATCAGACGGGCTAAATTTAAACGGCCCGGGGAAAATTACAAGACACTTTAATATCAACAAAAATCTCAATTCTAAAAAATTATGCAAAAATTCCTGCTTATGGATTGAGAACAGCGCAGAAATTGACCCAAAAGAAATCAAATCCGCCCCAAGAATCGGAGTAAATTACGCGGGCATTTGGGCAAAAAAAGCATGGCGTTTTTACCTGAAGCAAAAAGCGGCAATATGATATAATTCATTTATGAAATTGATAAAATTTTTAGACAAACTTGAAGATAGAATAAGAAAAGCCCTCTCAAAGCGTCCGATCGCCTACACATTCATAGGCGGAGTTGGGATTGTGCTTTTCTGGAGAGGCGTTTGGCTTGTCGCGGATGATTTTGAATTCATGACAGGCTATGTTTCCATTTTAATAAGCACCGTGATTTTGCTTCTGACCGGACTTTTTGTTTCATTTTTTATCGGTGATGAACTGATCATTGCTGGGCTTAAAGAAGAAAAAAAAATATCGGAGAAAACAGAAGAGGAGATCAACAACGAAGAGATGACTCTACAAGAATTGAAAAAAGAAATTAGGCTCTTAAGCCAAAAACTGGGAGCAATAGAAAAAATTCTAAGAAAACAAAATGGGGAATGAAATAATTTTTGCTTTAATTGGCTTTGCCGCGGGAGCCGTTATTATATATTTATTTTTGCCGAAAAAAATCGTCGGCGCGGATCCGGGTTCGCTTTTAATGCTGCAAAATCAAATGAACGAGCTTATTCGCTCCATGGACGCCAAACTTGGAGAAGGCAATAACCGCATGTTTGAATCCATCCGGACTCAATTTGGCGAATCCCAACGGCTGGCCACCGATATACGCGATTTAGTGGCAAAACAGCTAAGTGAGGTGGCAAAAGAGCAGACTAAAACCAATGAAGCAACGTACCGTTTTATGACGATCGCGGAACAGCTCGCAAACTTGGAAAAAGTTCTTAAGCATCAAAAACAGCGCGGAAACCTCGGGGAAGCTTCGCTTGAATTAATCCTCTCAAATATTTTGCCGCCAACTTCGTATAAGATGCAATATGAATTTCCGAACGGTGAAGTCGTTGACGCGGCCATACTGACTAAAGAGGGGATTATTCCCATCGACGCGAAATTTTCTTTGGATAATTATAATCGTCTAATCAGCGCGATAGACGACGCGCAGCGCGAGGATCTTGAAAAACAATTTAAGAATGATCTGAAAAAGCGCATTGATGAAACGGCAAAGTATGTTCGGGTCAAAGACGGCACGCTTCCTTTCGCTTTCATGTATATTCCGGCGGAAGCGATTTATTATGATCTTTTGATAAATGAAATAGGGTCGGTAAAAGTAA
>Ga0209211_10009741_pt1 | contig 12721 bp, 9 predicted proteins | sample RifGroA2_FD_183992 | JGI IMG/M metagenome (GOLD analysis project Ga0209211, IMG submission 183992) | Groundwater microbial communities from Rifle, Colorado, USA - Groundwater A2 (SPAdes) (version 2) | ecosystem: Environmental > Aquatic > Deep subsurface > Groundwater | place: Rifle, Colorado... | reverse complement strand
CGAAAGCGGATGCGCACTTTGGCCCGCCTGGGCTGCGATTCGACATGGATGTCCGACACCCCTCTGGCATGCGCTTCCACGATCATGGTGTTGATCAGCCGCACCAGGGTGTTGTCCGATTGCTCAATCGGGCTCTCAAATTCTTCCGGGTCATCGCCGCCGGCACTGCTGAGTTCCATGGACTCAAGTAATTCGATGGAGCTGGATTGATCTTCGGGCAGCCCCGTCAGGCCAGGCAAGTCTTCACTCAGTGCGGTGTGGTTAAGTCCAAATTTTTCGTAGGTATCGCGGATCGTTTGCTGAATCTGGAATTCATCGCCCAGCGTGGCAATGACCCGGCCCTGCACCAGAAACTCCAGCTCTTCGAGCATCTTGCGCTGGGTCGGGTCGACTGCGGCCACCACTGTCAGGTTGTCGCGCGAAATCAGGGGCATGATCTTGAGGCGCTGGGCCGTGCCGATGGGGATCTTGCGCAGCGCAGCATCTTCGATGGGAAATGCCGTCACATCCACCACCGGGTAACCCATTTTGCGTGCCAGGGCGGTGTTGAGCTGGCGTCGGGTCAGAAAGCCCATGTTGACGAGTTGTTGCCCCAGTGGCACCGAACGCTCTGTCTTCTGTTTTTCCAGCGCTTGTTTCAGCTGCTCTTCGTCGATGTAGCCCAGGCGGGTCAAGGCCTCGCCGACCCGGATCATGGGCATTTTGGACTGCTGGTCCAGCGCCAGCATCAATTGCTCAGGGAAAACCACCGAAGTGTCCACCAGGTAGTCACCCAGTTTGCGGTTGCGCAGGTGGCTTTGTTCACTGGCCGCCTGTTCAACCTGCTGCGGGGTCACCACTTGCTGCTCGACCAACAGTTGCCCAATGTGGTCGCCCAGGCTAAAGCTGGTGAATGCCTCGCCCGGAACAAATACCTGTTCCACCGATCCCTGTTCGCTTCTTGGAGGGAACAGAAACACGCCATAGTCGGTCTCGACATAACCTACCGTCTGACCGGAGAGCAGATCGCCGTTTTTCATCGTCAAGTGGAATTCCACCGTGCTGCGGTAGGCCAGAATCTCGGCAAACTGTTCGTTGCTGAGAATCTCCTGGGGGTGAACCAGTTTTTTCAGGGTCAGGCGCCGAAAATCGGAAAAGGGCAAGGGCAGGGGCGTTTTGCTGTGCTCTATTTGTATGACTGCCACATGTGCGCCAGGGTTCAGGCTCACCAATTTACAAGGGCGCGTGGCCCCATTGAGGCCTTCCAGGTCACACGCCTGCGCCTGGCGCCAGGGTTCGCAACTGCTGTAAATGGCATAGGGTGGCGAAGGCCAACAAAATTCCGTCGGTGAATCAGCCGCTGGCACCGGATGCGCCGTGGACCGCGGGTCAAGTTTGGGCGTCAGGGACAGCGGCGCACCTGGCACAGATGAAACATCGGTCATCAACAGCAACTCCCCAGTGTCAATAGATCAAAAAAAAGAACAAGTACCCCGGTATTCTCGCGAGGGACGTTAAAAGCGTGAGTCCATCATCATGCCTCAATTCAACGCAGGGACCTGAATTTTTGCGGCAAGCCGGACATGGCGGAGGCGTTTGTCTGGGTGCCAACCTCTACAACACGCGGCAGTTTTACGCTAACGTGCATCGATATTTTTTATAAAGACCAAAATATGGAGAACGCCATGTTTGACTACCTCATCATCGGCGGCGGCTCAGCTGGCTGTGTGTTGGCCGCCCGGCTGTCCGAAGACCCCGATGTCTCGGTGGCGCTGCTGGAAGCGGGTCCGGCAGATAGCAGTGTGCTGATCCATTGCCCGGCGGGGCTGGCGGTCATGGCCAAATTCAGCCTGCTGGGCTGGGGCCTCAACACCGTCGCTCAGCCCGGTTTGAATGGTCGCGCCGGTTATCAGCCGCGCGGCAAGGTGCTGGGCGGCTCCAGTTCCCTTAACGCCATGATTTACACCCGTGGTTTCCCGGCTGACTACGACTTCTGGGCCGATCAGGGCAACCCCGGTTGGTCTTATGCCGAGGTCCTGCCCTATTTCAAAAAAGCCGAACACAACGAACGCGGTGCCGATGACTTTCATGGTTCAAACGGTCCCCTTAATGTGATGGATTTACGCTGCCCCAACCGCTTTGGCGAACTGTTTGTGCAGGCGGGCGAGCAGGCGGGTTACCAACGCAACGCCGATTTCAACGGCGCCAGCCAGGAAGGTGTGGGCCGCTACCAGGTGACGCATAAAAATGGTGAGCGTCACAGCACCGCCAAAGCCTATGTCACGCCAAACCTGTCACGGCCCAATCTGAAAGTGTTCACGGGCGCACTCACCACCCGCATCCTGTTGGACGGCAAGCGTGCCGTTGGTGTGGAGTACCTGCAAGAGGGCCAGATCCGGCGCCTCAAATGCCGCCGCGAGGTGCTGCTGAGCGCAGGGGCCATTCAGTCACCGCAGATTTTGATGCTCTCGGGTATTGGTCCGCGCGAGCACCTGCTGGCGCACCAGATCGCACCGCTCCACCACTTGGCCGGTGTGGGCCAGCATTTACACGACCACATTGACGTGGTCCAGGTGGTCGACGTGCCCCGCGGCAGGGATCTGTTTGGCGTGTCGCCAGGGGGCGCGTGGCGCATGCTCAAAGGTATTCTTGAATGGCGCAAAGCGCGCAGCGGCATGCTGACCACCAATTTTGCCGAAGCCGGCGGCTTCATCAAGAGCGACGCATCTGAGGCGATGCCTGACTTGCAACTGCACTTTGTGATTGGCAAGCTCATCAATCATGGCCGTACCACCACGCTGGGCCATGGCTACTCTTGCCACATGTGTTTGCTGCGACCGCAAAGCCGCGGTAGCGTGCGCCTGGTCAGCAAGGATCCGCAGGCGTTGCCGCTGGTCGACCCGGCTTTCCTGAGCGAGCAAGACGACATGGACCGGATGGTGCGCGGTTTCAGGTTGATGCGCAACATTCTGCAGCAACCGGCGCTGGCGCAATTTGGCGGGCGCGAGCTGGCGGCCACGGCTACCGCGCGCACCGACGTCGAGATTGCGCAGACCATCCGCAAGCTGGCCGACACCATTTACCATCCGGTGGGCAGTTGCCGCATGGGCCCGGGCGACATGGACGTGGTTGATGCCGAGCTGCGCGTGCACGGCCTGGAGAGCTTGCGCGTGGTGGATGCGTCCATCATGCCGCGCATTGTGAGCGGCAACACCAATGCCCCGGTGATCATGATCGCCGAAAAAGCCGCCGCTATGATCAAGGCCTCGGCGCGTTGAGTCACGCCGTTTGTCAAACCACTTCGATTTTCCATGAACTACCAAGCCAAGCCTGCGCGTTACGACACCATGCCCTACCGCTTTTGCGGCAAAAGCGGCCTCAAACTCCCCGCCATTTCACTTGGGTTGTGGCACAACTTTGGTGATGCCACGCCGCTGACGACCCAGCGCGAGATGCTGCGCACCGCGTTCGATGCAGGCATCACACACTTTGACCTTGCCAACAACTACGGCCCGCCCTACGGCAGCGCCGAGACCAATTTTGGCGAGCACCTGCGGCGCGACTTCAGGCCCTACCGTGACCAGCTCATCATCTCCAGCAAGGCCGGTTGGGACATGTGGCCTGGCCCGTACGGCGCGGGGGGGGGCTCGCGCAAATACCTGCTGGCCAGCCTGGACCAGAGCCTGCAGCGCATGGGGCTGGACTATTTGGACATTTTTTATTCGCACCGTTTCGACCCCGACACGCCGCTGGAGGAAACCATGGGCGCGCTGGCCAGCGCCGTGCAGCAGGGCAAGGCCTTGTATGTCGGGATCAGCAGCTATTCGGCCAGCAAGACGATTGAGGCCGCCGCCTTGTTGCGCAGCATGGGTGTGCGCCCACTCATTCACCAGCCGTCGTACAGCCTGTTGAACCGCTGGATCGAGGAAGACCTGCTCGACGCGCTCGACGACACCGGCATGGGCTGTATTGCCTTCAGCGCGCTGGCGCAGGGCCTGTTGACCGACAAATACTTGAACGGCATTCCTCAGGATGCGCGCATCAACCGCCCCGGTGGCGGCTCCTTCAAGTCCGACTTTTTGAGCGATGCCAACCTCAGGCATGTGCGCGCCCTGAACGACATGGCGCAAGCGCGTGGCCAGAGCCTGGCGCAAATGGCCATCGCCTGGGTTTTGCGCGACGCGCGCGTGACCAGCGCCCTGATCGGTGCCAGTTCGGCCGCGCAAATCACCGAGCTTGCAGGGGCGCTCAGCCACTTGAGCTTCAGCGCGGAGGAGCTCAAGGCGATTGACCAGCATGCGGTCGAGGGCGGCGTCAACCTGTGGCAAAAGCCATCGACCGACCAGCGCCCGTGAGTTTGCCTTCGCAATCGAAGCTGCTGGCCTTGGGCGCCATCGGGTTGTGGAGCAGCCTGGCCAGCCTGGGGGTGGCTTTGAACCATGTGCCGCCGTTTCTGCTCACCGGCCTGTCGCTGCTGATTGGGGGCCTGATTGCACTGCCGCTCTCGGGCTTCAAACTGGCGACGTGGCGGGTGCCCCTGCCCACGCTGGCGCTGGGTGTGTATGGCCTGTTTGGCTACCACTTTCTGTTGTTTGTCGGGCTGCAAAATGCGCCGCCGGTACAGGCCAATCTGGTCAATTACCTGTGGCCGCTTCTGATCGTGGTGCTGGCCCCGGTGCTGCTGCCGGGGCTGATCATGCGCTGGCAGCATATTCTGGCCGGGCTGATTGGTTTTACGGGTGCCGTCATCGTGATTCTGGGCAGCGCCGATGCGGCTGCGGGCGCCAATGCACTGTCAGGTATTCAGACCGAATGGCTTTGGGGTTATCTGGCCGCGCTGGCCGCGGCCTTCATCTGGTCCACCTACTCGCTGCTGACGCGCCGGGTGCCGCATTTTCACACCGCAGCCATTGGCAGTTTTGCCTGGGTTTCGGGGTTGCTGGCCTTGTTCTGCCACGCGCTGATGGAACCCGCTGTGAGCCTGAGCCTGCGCGACTGGGCGCTGATTGGCCTGATGGGTCTGGGGCCGCTGGGAGGTGCCTTCTTTTTGTGGGACAAGGCGCTCAAGACCGGGGATGCGCGCCACATTGGCATTTTGAGCTACCTGACGCCGCTGCTGTCCACGTCCATGCTGTTGTGGGTCAGCGGCCGCGCTTTGACCTGGCCGGTGGCGCTGGCGGGCGTGCTGATTGTGGGGGCGGCCTGGCTGGGGACACGGTTCAGGTAAGGCGGCTGAAGACGTGCACAATGCGGACATTATTCCGCGCAATTTAAATGGTCAGTAGCGGATATTGGCCAGCGACTGCTTTGCTGACCTCAATTTTGATCTGACAACTTTATTTCCGCACGCAAGTCGGCCGCGAATGCATCGGCCAGGGAGGATCTGGCCGTGCCCTGCGAGAAAATGACTGCATAACGGGACGTGAGAACCTCTTTGACTGGGAGTACCACGATGTCGGCACTTGCAAATGGCGCAGCAGCCCACTTTGAGACCAGCGAAATTCCGGCGCCCGCAGCAACCAGAGCACAGGCAATAGAAGAACTAGGTGTCTCAAGGACAACGTTGGGAGCCACGCCGGCGAGTGCGAAGGCATCTTCAATCTGGTAACGAATGAAACTGTGCTGGGACAACATCACCATCCGTTCCCCGTCCAGGTCTTTCAACGAAATGATCTTCTTCGATGCCAAGCGGTGACTGGCAGGCATGATCGCCATCGATTGAACCGGGTCGAAGACTTCGGTGTCAATCGACGGGCGGGCAAGAGGCAACTCAACCACGCCAACATCAAACTGGCGGGTCGAAACAAGCTCTGCGATCTGACGCGAAGGCAGACTCTGCACGAATACCTTCACGTTGGGGCGGGAAGACAAGAAACGTGTGATGGCGCGTGGTACCAACCACTGAGCCAGCGCTGGCAGCGTCGCTACACGCAGTGCGCCAGCTCGCTGGAAACGGATGTCCTGCGCAACTTGCGAGATGCGCTCGATGCTTCCATAAAGTTGGTCAACCTCACGATACAGTGCCTCAGCTTCCGGGGTGGGCACCAAGCGCCGTCCCCGTCGCTCAAACAAAGGGTATCCCAACCGGACCTCCATCAAACCCAGCGTCCGACTGACGCCAGGCTGGGTCACGCTCATTAGACGCGCCGCACTTACAACACTTCCCGTCAGCATCACAGCGCGAAAGGCCTCGATTTGACGGAGATTAAGCACTGGTCTCATACATAACATTAGAGCATATACAGGATGCAAATTTTACCTATTCAATTGAGTTAAAGGGAAATAAACTGCAATTGCGTCAGGATTTATTAACTATTGGCTTATGCCTTTTTCCGTGTATCAAAATCATTAGGAGACATTTATGCGCAATTTCCTTCTCACCATTGGCACCGTCACACTGGCAGCGTCCTTCACTGCTCAAGCGGCCGAGACGATGTATGTTGGCGGCTCCGGCGGCTCGACTGAGAAGCTTTTCAAAGAGCAGATCATTCCGGCTTTTGAAGCAAAGACGGGGGCCAAAGTGGTCTATGTGCCTGGAAACTCGACGGACATCCTCGCAAAACTTCAGGCTCAAAAGGGCAATCAGGAAATCTCTGTTGCGCTTATTGACGACGGTCCGATGTACCAAGCCATCGGTCAGGGCTTGTGCGCCAAGGTTGAAAACACTGGCTCAATCAAGGAAATCTATCCCAACGCCCGAATGGTTGGCGATAAGTCCGTCGGTATTGGGTTCATTTCGACCGGCCTCGCCTACAACAAGGAAGTTTTTGCCAAGAACGGATGGAAGGCCCCAACTTCGTGGATGGATTTGACTGATCCGAAATACAAAGACAAAGTAGTCATCCCGCCGATTACAAATGGATATGGCTTGTTGACGCTGGTCATGATGTCCAAGCTCAATGGCGGTAGCGAGGCCAATATGGAGCCGGGTTTCGACGTGATGATCAAGAAAGTTGCACCCAATGTGTTGGCCTGGGAGCCATCGCCAGGAAAAATGTCTCAAATGCTTCAGACCGGTGAGGCTGCACTGGCTGTCTGGGGTAATGGCCGTGTTCAGGCAGTCATTGACCAGGGCGCTCCGGTCGAATTCGTGTACCCCAAAGAAGGGGCCGTCGTCATCATGGTGGCTGGTTGCGTGGTAGAAGGTGCTCCGCAGTCCAAGCTTGGGCAGCAGTTCCTGCAACACGTTGTGTCTGCTGAGTCACAGGGGCAGATCGCCCAAGGTGTCGCCTGGGGTCCTGTGAACAAGAACACCCAACTTTCTCCCGAACTAGCCAAGAAAGTTGTTTTTGGTCCCGAGAAAGTTGGTGCGCTCATTTCTCCTAATTACGACATCATTAACGTCAAGCGCGCCGAATGGACGAACCGCTGGAATCGCGCTGTCGAGCGTTGATTCTTCAACTTCTCTGACACTGAGCAAACAATGAGCTTTCTCAAACTTCAAGGCTTGGTTAAGCGCTATGGCAATGCCAACGCGGTGGCCGAGTTCTCCCTCTCGGTGAATAAGGGGGAGTTCGTGTGTTTGCTGGGTCCTTCAGGATGCGGCAAGACCACCACGCTGCAAATGGTGGCCGGATTTGTCCAGCCAACCAGTGGTCAAATAGTGCTGGACGGAAAGGACATTACCGGGATAAAACCCGACAAACGCGGGCTGGGAATTGTCTTTCAGAGCTATGCTTTGTTTCCCCATATGACAGTGTCTGACAACATTGCGTTTGGTCTTGAAATGCGCGGCATTGCAGTCTCCGAGAGACGCCAGCGCGTGGGTGAGGCGCTGGAGCTCGTGCATCTCGGCCCTATGGCAGCTCGTTTTCCGAGTGAGCTTTCCGGCGGGCAGCGTCAACGCGTGGCGATGGCGCGTGCGTTGGTGATCAAGCCACCCGTGCTTTTACTTGACGAGCCAATGGGTGCACTAGACGCCAAGCTGCGCGAGGAGATGCAGATCGAACTCCGAGCGTTGCAGCGCCGAGTCGGGATCACAACCCTTATGGTCACCCACGACCAAGCGGAAGCCATGACACTGGCTGATCGGGTTGTACTGATGAACAAGGGGCAGATTGAACAGGTGGGTCGACCCTTCGACATGTATGAACAACCCAATGGAAGGTTTTCTTCCACATTTCTGGGAAAAGCCAATGTCTTCGAAGGAACTGCCGTAGGTGGCAGCGTTAAAGTTAACGACTACTGTTTTCCCTGTCCAGAACCCGCAATAACGGGTGAAGTTGACTACATTGTTCGACCCGAAAAAATGGAGTTTACGGATGATGGCGCCCTTATTCGTGGCACTGTGAGCGCGCGGGTATTTCTTGGAAACCATTGGCTTTTTCAGATCGATACAAAACTCGGCACCCTGCAGCTGACGCACGCCAACAATGGACTTCCGAAAGCAGCCGAAGGTGATGACGTGGGGGTGACTTGGGCTGCTGCGGACGCCCATATCGTTCCCCGAGAGGTGACCCTATGACAAACGTGCGCAATCTATTACCTTACTGGCTCACGGCGCCCGGTATCTTGGTGATGTTGGCTTTTGTGGCCCTGCCCTTGGTTCTGACACTGTCACTGAGTATGTACCCCTTCCTGCCAGGTGGCGGCGTAGGGGACGGGTTAACTTTGGCCAATTATGCTGATATCGCGTGGGACGATTATTTTCATGCGATATTCGCGCGCACATTTGGGATGGCCTTCCTTGTCACTGCAATTTGTATTGTGATCGGTGTACCAGAGGCGTATGTTCTCAGCCGACTATCGTCCCGGTGGCGTGCCGTATCCATGGTGATCGTTCTCGGTCCGCTGCTGATTTCTGTCGTGGTTCGCACGCTCGGTTGGGCAGTCCTTCTTGGTAACGAGGGCGTGATTAACAAGATTTTGCTCAGCATCGGAGTGGTTTCCGAACCGATCAAGATGATGTACACATTCACTGGCGTCGTTGTGGCCCTGGTACATGTGCTGGTCCCATTTATGGTCCTCGCGGTATGGACTTCGCTGCAAAAGCTTGACCGGGCAACCGAGCAAGCGGCGGCGTCACTCGGTGCTTCTCTACCCACCGTATTGCGGCGCATCGTCTTTCCGCAAGTCATACCTGGTGTGTTGTCTGGCGGATTGATTGTGTTCGCCTTGGCGGCAAGCGCATTCGCTACGCCAGCAATCATCGGCGGTCGCCGACTCAAAGTTGTGCCGACAACGATTTACGATGAATTTCTGGGCAATCTCAATTGGCCACTGGGTGCCGCGCTGGCTGTGGTGCTGGTCATCATCGTTCTTGCCGTTTCGTTAGGAATGAACCGCTTGATTGAGCGTCAATACAAACAGGTTTTCTCATGAACCGCACACCTATCCCCCTGCTGGTTTTTCACTGGATTTTTGCAATCTTCATGCTTGCGCCATTAACGATGGTGGTCCTGGTGTCCTTTACCGACAAGGGCTACATTTCAATGCCTTTTGACGGTGCATCATTGCGTTGGTACTTGGCCATTCTGGATGAGCCGGATTTCATTGCCGCATTCTGGCGTAGCGTGGGGCTGGCAGCAGCTGCCGCGACACTTGCCACAATACTGGCCGTCCCTGCCGGTATGGCGATTGCGTGGAATCGCTTTGCCGGACGTGAAGCGATGCTGGGACTGTTGTTGTCCCCGCTAATGGTGCCTCATATCGTGCTGGGCATCGCATTACTTCGGTTCTTAACCCAGATGGGTGGTGCCAGCACGATGTGGGGTCTGACCGCTGCACACACAGTTATCGTGCTGCCCTACGTACTAAGACTGGTTGTAGCCGCAGCCACCGGCTTCGATCGAAGCGTGGCCCAGGCCGCTCAGTCGCTTGGTGCGTCGGCATGGACCGTGTTCCGCCGAATCGAACTGCCACTCATCATCCCGGGTGTCGCTGGCGGCTGGATGATTGCATTCATCAATAGCTTTGACGAGCTGACAATGTCGGTCTTTGTCGCCTCTGCGAGCACAGAAACGCTGCCAGTGAAGATGTACCACCACATCGCAAACACGATTGATCCGCTGCTCGCATCAGTCTCGTCGGTACTGATCCTATTGACACTGATCCTGATGCTGGTGTTAGACCGTTTCTATGGTCTCGACCGTGTACTGGGAGGCAAATGATGGGGCCGGTTCATGAATCCGACACACTGGTGATCGGCGGGGGCGTGGTGGGCATGTCAATTGGCTACGGACTGGCCCGTGCCGGGGAGCGCGTTCAGATATTGGATGGCGATGACGATGCTATTCGTTCGGCAAGGGGTAACTTCGGGCTCGTGCGTGTTCAAGGCAAGGGTATGGGTAATCCTGACTACGCTCGGTGGAGCATCGCTGCCACACAACAATGGCCCACTTTTGCGCAAGAGCTCCAAGAGCTCACAGAAGTTGACGTGGAATTGTCGCAAGTTGGTGGGTTTACCTTCTGTCTTGACGACGCAGAACTGGCCTCCTGCGCAAGAAATCTTGAAACCATCCGTCAGGAGGTCGGTGGGACCTATCCTTGCGAAATTTTGAACCTCAAGCAAATACGCGAGTTGTCACCATTCGTTGGCCCTGAAGTTGTTGGTGCCGCGTTTTGCTCGATCGACGGGCACGCGAACCCGCTGCGGCTGTTGCATGCGCTCGTGCAGGGGTTCAAGAATAAAGGCGGAAGTCTATTGTCCGGTGTGCATGTTGATCATATTGACTATCGTGCCGGTGAATTTCGGGTCCGCACGGGTGACTCCGACTATGTGGCCGGGAAATTGGTACTTGCTGCCGGCCTGGGTAATCGACATCTCGCCCCAAAAGTGGGTCTGGAGGCGCCAGTCCAGCCCAATCGCGGTCAAATACTGGTAACGGAGCGCCTCCAGCCTTTTTTACGGCATCCCTCATTGACCGTGCGGCAGACGGGCGAAGGCGTGGTTCAGATTGGTGTTTCCCACGAGGATGTCGGATTGGACGAGGGAACCACCATCACACAGTTGTCGGAAATTGCGGACCGTGCAGTTCGCTACTTTCCGCTACTCAAGGATGTCAACGTCGTCCGAACCTGGGGCGCGCTGCGAGTTATGAGTCCGGATGGCTTTCCGATTTACCAGAGTTCCAGCACTTGCCCAGGTGCTTTCGTGGCATCTTGCCACAGCGGCATTACGCTTGCCGCACAGCATGCGGGCGTCATCGCCGATTGGATTCGTGGTGGAGCCAAGCCCCCCCTCATTAACAGCTTCAACGCAGAGCGCTTTCATGTTTAGACCCATCGAATCCACTACGGCCAGCAGGGCAGTAACCGTTCAACTTCAGGGCAAAGCCATTACCGCCCGCGAGGGCGACACACTGGCCATCGCCCTGATGAACGCCGGCGTCTTTGCCTTTCGTCAAACCCCTGTATCGGGTCAACCCCGGGCCCCGCTTTGCCTGATGGGGACATGTTTCGATTGTTTGATTGAGGTCGATGGACAACAAAATGTGCAGGCCTGCATGGTCGAGGTGCGTGAGGGGATGCAACTGCGCTTGCCGGTCGGTGCCCGCCGTGCAGAGGCCAAAACATGACGCATGATTTAGTCATTATTGGGGCCGGTCCAGCCGGCATGTCTGCCGCGTTAACAGCTGCTTCGATCGGCATGAAAACCGTCTTGCTCGACGAACAGCCTCGCGCCGGTGGCCAAATCTACCGCAACGTCACAGGTGTTGATCCAAAGGTCGCCACGCTGCTCGGACCCGACTACACGCACGGCCGGACGCTTGCTGACCGCCTTCAACTATCCGGTGTTGAGGTTCACTATGGTGCAATGGTTTGGGATGTGGCACGCGATCTGACCGTTAGTGTCCAGCATGACGGGAAATCATTTCAGTTGCGCGCCCCTCAGCTCATTGCTGCAACTGGCGCAATGGAGCGCGCATCCCCGATGCCGGGTTGGACTTTGCCTGGTGTTCTGAACGCGGGGGCTGCGCAGATTGCGCTTAAGAGCGCAGGCGCGGTGCCATCCGGCCCGGTTCTGCTGGTCGGGGGCGGTCCACTATTATTGTTGGTGGCATGCCAGTTGCTTGAAGCTGGTGCCACAGTCGCAGGTATTGTCGAGACCTCTCCCGGTAGCAACCGCGGTGCCGCTATGAACCACGTGATGGGGGCAATTTCCACGCCTACTTATCTCGCTAAAGGTTTGCGCATGATATGGCGCCTACGCAAAGCGGGTGTGCCCTGGTTTACGCAAGCCACCCAATTGCGGATTGATGGTCGGGAACGCGTTGAGGGGGTTAACTTCATTGCCAACGGCCAGCAGCGCCACATAGATTGCAGCGTTGTGCTGCTGCACCATGGCGTCGTACCCAATACCCAGATCAGCCGCTTGATGCGGGTAGCACACACGTGGGACAGGAACCAGCTTGCGTGGCGCCCGAATGTTGACGAGTGGGGTGAGACCTCTCTCGCCGGCTTTCGCATCGCAGGGGATGGCGCCTCAATCACTGGCGCGATCGCGGCCGAGGCCAGTGGCGAGATTGCGGCCATCGGCGCTGCTCATGCATTGCAACGGATCAATAGTTCAGAGCGAGGGCAACGCGCCACTCGTGCTCGAACAGCGCTGGCCAAGCAACTGCGCATTCGACCTTTTCTTGAAGCGTTGTACCGCCCACCCCAGTGGATCAATGTGCCTGCGGATGAAACTATCGTATGTCGCTGTGAGGAAGTCACCGCTGGCCGGGTGCGCGAAATGGCGCGCTTGGGTTGCCAGGGGCCTAACCAGACCAAGTTTTTTAGCCGTTGTGGCATGGGCCCG
>Ga0209211_10009740_pt1 | contig 12721 bp, 13 predicted proteins | sample RifGroA2_FD_183992 | JGI IMG/M metagenome (GOLD analysis project Ga0209211, IMG submission 183992) | Groundwater microbial communities from Rifle, Colorado, USA - Groundwater A2 (SPAdes) (version 2) | ecosystem: Environmental > Aquatic > Deep subsurface > Groundwater | place: Rifle, Colorado... | reverse complement strand
CGGTATGGGACTTTATCTCGATCGTTTCCCATCAGCTCCGCAACCCACTTGCTTCAACCCGCCTTTCGCTCGAAATGATCTTAGGGGGAGACCTGGGACCCCTTACATCTGACCAAGAAGAGTATCTTAGAATGCTCTACAATGACAATGAGCGAATGATCCAGCTCGTTAAAGATTTTCTTACCCTATCCGCAATCGAACGGGGCGATATCAAGTTGAACCCCCAGCCCCTCGATCTTAAAGGACTTACCGAAGAAGTGATTCAAGAATTAACGGCATTTGCCGCCGCCCATAATACAAAAATTTCCTATACTGCCCCGGAAAAACTTCCCCTCGTCATCGGCGATAAACTCAAACTTATTCAAGTTATTACCAATATAATTGATAACGCCATCAAATACACGCGGCCGGGAGGAACGATAACGATAACGCTTTCTGCCGACACGAAAGAAATCAAGTTTGAAATAAAAGATAAGGGCATCGGGATTCCCGAAAAAGACAAGAATGAAATCTTTACAAAATTCTACCGCGCTTCTAACGCGGGCGCCGTCCATCCGGAAGGAACGGGAATCGGACTCTATATTGCAAAGGCAATCGTAGAAAAATCAGAAGGGCAAATTGATTTTACATCAAAAGAAAACGAAGGAAGTACATTTTGGTTTACTCTGCCAATTTCCTCAGCGAAGCGTTAGCTGGACTGTGAGGAAATTGAGCACATCGGAGTTATCCACAGCCCCCTCGTTGACGATGTGTTATAATAGAAAGAGTACACCACAATTGAACTAATGGCTAAAATACTCCTTATTGAAGACGATCCCAGTATCAACAAAGTGGTTTCCACGAAGCTCGCGCGGGAAGGATTTGAAATGGCTATGGCAAGCGACGGGGAGGAGGGATTCCGAAAGATAAAAGATGAGAACCCCGACCTTATTATTCTTGACATTATGCTTCCCAAGCGCGACGGCTTTTGGGTACTGGAAGAAATGAAAATAAGCGCGGACATTAAGAAAGGCATTCCCGTTATTGTCCTCTCAAACCTCGGACAGCCAAAAGATATTGATCTTGCCGTAAAGCTTGGAGCGAAAGATTACCTTGTCAAAACTGATTTTTCGCTCGCGGCACTCGTTGATAAAGTGAGAGAACATCTTACTAAATAAAGGTCGAGAACGAATTCGTATTCACGGCCGTGAATTACGACTTAGTACGTAATCACTAACTTAAAAAACTAACTAACTAAAAATGGAAACACTGCAAATGAAAAAAGGGTTTACTCTTCTTGAACTCTTGATTGTCATCGCGATTATCGCGATCTTGTCTGCCATCCTCATCTTCGTCTTAAATCCCGCGGAAACGCTCCAGAAAGGACGCGACTCCCAGAGAATATCGGATTTCTCAACGGTAAACTCTGCACTCGCACTTCTCCTTACTACAAAAACCGACATTTCGTATACAGATCTTTGTACCGCAACCTCTACTCTCTTTGTGTCTATCCCGACAAGCACGGCGGTTCTGACCGCTTGTACGCTACCGGCTACGCAAACTGCATGGGGGCAAAAAGGAACTACGAGTGCACTCTTCCCGGTTAATGGGACGGGATGGATACCCGTTAACTTGACCGCCAACATTGCAGGCGGCTCACCAATCGCAACTTTACCGGTAGATCCGAGTAACACGATAGCAAAAGGTGCAAGCACTACGTGTCCCGATGATACCATAGACCGCACAACGAGAGACTTCTATTATGGGTACGCCTGTACCACAAGCCTTACATGGGAAATCTCTGGAGCGCTTGAAAGCGACCAATTCGCAACGAAGGAAGATCGTGACGCAAACGACGGCGGAAGCAGCGCGAAACGCTTTGAGATAGGAACCGATCTAAGTGTCATTGGCGCAGTAGGAGGCAACTAGTAATACTGAATTTCCTAAAGAAAAACAGCCCTTAGGCTGTTTTTCTTTTGCGCAGTCATCTTTCGATATGGTATAGTAAACCCGTGAGTAACTTGGAAATCGCCAATAAATTTTTTATCTACGCGCCCTTTGCGGTAAATTTTGTAATACTTGCCTTTTTCCTTTGGCAAATAAATCTTAGGGGGGTCAGACCCCGCTTGGGGGGTCCGACCCCCATCTGGAAAAAGGGTGAGAGGTTGCCTCAAAAACCTCTTTTATGGGCAATGCTCTTTCTTTTTGTTTTCAATATTTTTTACGCTTCTCTCAAGACAGGTCTCCAGTACTGGGTCTGGAAGACAAGCGGTCCTCTCTCTCAAGCTTTCCTCCCCCCCACCACTCCTATCACGTATTTTCTAGGATATGTGGGGTTTCGCTTCTGGCTTCCCATCACCATCAATATCGCGTTTGCTGCAATCTTTTTCTCCCTTATATATATTTCGCGAAAACGCAAAGAACGACTCTTTTATAACGGCGAGGAGTATCTTGCCGCAATTTCCTTTCTTGCCGTCGGTTGGCCCGGAATTGTCGTATACGTTCCGCTGATATTCCTTTTTATGATGGGGGTCTCCCTCTTCAATGTATTGTCAAAAAAATCCCAATATACGAGCTTCCTGTACCTCTGGCTCCCTCTCGCACTCCTTTCACTCCTCTTCGGGAATCAAATCGTGAAGACGCTGGGACTACAAGTACTCTTTATCTCTGGGTCATAAATATGCATATTCCCGAGCAAATATTAAAAAAACTTCTTCTGGACTCGCATATCCTCACCGAGGAACAGTTTAACTCGGCAAAAGAGGAGGCAAAACGCTCCGACAGAAAACTGGAAAATATCCTTATGGGGCGGGGGGACGTCCCGGAGAATTTTTTCGTTGAGCTTCTCGCGCAACATTTTGACGTTCCCGTGATTGATCTAAAAAACGTAACTATTCCCTCGCAAACACTTAACCTCGTATCCGAAAATTTCGCAAAAGAAAAAGAGATTGTGGTGTTTGATTTCAATGAGGAAAAGAGAATTGCAAAAGTAGCGATGCTGGATCCGGGGGATCTCGATACCATCGAGTTCCTTAAAAATAAACTGGGCGTGGAAATCGCGCCCTTCATCACTTTTCCCTCCAGCTTAAAGTATGCCTTGCAGCACTACGAACTTCAGCTCTCGGGCGAATTTTCAAAGGCAATCGAAGCGAGCGTGGAACGCGCGCGAAGCGGCGGAGAACTTGATCTTGCGAAAATGGCAAAGGAAGTGCAAATTATCCACCTTGTCGCGCGCCTCATTGAAAACGCAATCGCGCTCAATGCCTCTGACATTCATTTCGAGCCACGCACGAATGATCTTCTTGTCCGCTACCGGATCGAAGGAGTGCTTCGGGAAATACTTAAAATCCCCAAAATCGTCCATCCTCTCCTGGTCGCGCGCGTAAAAATCTTGGCAAATCTCCAGATTGATGAACACCGAATCCCCCAAGACGGAAGAATGAGATATGAAGGCGCGGACCAGACGATCGATATCCGTATTGCCATCATGCCTACCATGCATGGCGAAAAGGTAGAAATGCGGCTCCTGAAAGAGGCATCCCGCCCCATCAGTCTGCATGAACTTGGATTTCTCCCTGAAAACCTCAAAATCATAGAAGAGGAAATCAAAAAAACCCAGGGGATGATACTTACCACGGGCCCCACTGGAGCGGGAAAAACCACCACGCTCTATGCGGTCCTCCATATTCTTAACCGTCCATCTGTCAATATTGTAACGGTGCCGCGGGGCTTCGCGCAATCGTACGGCAGGACCCGGACATTATCATGGTGGGTGAAATCCGGGACGCAGAAACGGTAAACATCGCGATTAACTCCGCCTTAACGGGCCATCTCGTTCTTTCTACTCTCCACACCAACGACGCTCCCACTACCATCCCCCGCCTCCTTGACATGGGAGCAGAACCATTCCTTATTGCTTCAACATTAAACGTCGCGATGGGACAGCGGCTCATCCGAAAAATCTGCCAGACATGTATTGAAAGTTACAAAATCTCGGATGAGATTATAGATCTGATTAAGAGCCAACTCCCCAAGAATTCAACGACAGTAATCCCTACACGCTTATTTCGCGGAAGGGGGTGCAATGTATGCAATATGAGCGGGTACCGGGGAATTCTTGCGATATTTGAAATCCTGCGATCTACCGAAACCATACGAAATTTAATAATTGAACGGGCATCGGCCGACCAGATAAAAAACAAGGCGATTGAAGAAGGAATGACAACGATGTTTGAAGACGGACTTCTGAAAGCAGAGGCAGGGATTACTACTATTGATGAGGTACTAAGAGTAATAAGGGGATAAAATAGTTTATAAGTTTTTAAGTTCCGGCGCCTCCGGCACTTCTAGGTTTATAAGTCAACTTAGAAACTTAATAACTTACAAACTTAGAAACAAGAGTGAAATATCGCTACCAAGCCACAAACCAAATAGGAGAAATTATCGAGGGAGAGCTTACCGGACCAAATAAAGAGTACGTATTCAACGTACTTGCAAAAAAACAATTGACGCCGGTACATATCAAAGAGGAAACAGAAAAAGAGGAAGAAAAAGCATTAAAACTTCCCTCTCGCGGCCACCTCTCGGCTCTGGGAAAAATCGTCATGGTAAAACAGCTTTCTGCGGTTCTTCGCGCGGGCATCCCGGTCGTCGAAGGATTTGATATTCTCATTAAAGACAGCGAAAAACCCTACCTCAAAAGAGTACTCCTTGATATCAAGACGGTTATGGAACGCGGGGAGTCGCTTGCCGCAGGTTTTGCTTCTTATCCCAGAGAGTTTTCTCCGGTGTTTGTCGGACTCGTACAAGCAGGAGAAAATTCGGGAAACCTCGACCAAACGCTTCAAGAAATTATGGTGCAGCTCTCAAAAGAATACGAACTTAAGCGGAGCGTGCGCGCCGCAATGATTTATCCCACGATTCTCCTCATCGTAAGCGTGGTTATCGTCACGATTCTTGTCACATTTATTCTCCCCCGCATCACGATTGCATTTGAACAGTCGGGGGTAGAACTACCGTTAATTACAAAAGTGGTATTGGGCATTACCAAGGTTCTTTCTTATAATCCACTCTTTACCATGGCGGGACTCTTTGGTTTCTTCGGAATCGGCGCATTCTTTACCATCTGGAGCCCGCCTGCCATCAAAAGAATGATGGAAAAAGTGTCCATGCGTCTTCCGGTTGTTTCAAAACTTATCAAACAAATGGCGCTGGCGCGTCTTGCCGGAATTCTTTCCGGGCTTCTGAAAGGCGGGATCCCCGCGGTGGAGGCGCTCACAATAACCGCTTCCTCTATCGGGAACGAAACCTACAAGACGTATCTTATGAAAACGGTGGATTCAATAAAACGGGGGACCTCGATTGCGGATTCTTTTCGGGGAGACGCCCGGCTTTTCCCCAACATACTCATATCAATGATTGCAGTTGGTGAAAAAAGCGGGACGCTGGACGAAACGCTGGGGTCGCTTGCCGGATTCTATGAAGATGAGGTGGACCGCCTCCTTAAAAACGCGTTGGCACTCCTTGAGCCCATGCTTCTCCTTTTTATGGGTCTTGTCATTGGGCTTGTAGCGATGGCCATACTTCTGCCGATCTACAAGATGGTCTCTGGGATACAACAATAAAAAGAATTAACATTATGAAATTAAGCGTGTTTGGCGCGTTTTTCTCAAAAGATAGTCGCATTGCGGGGCTTTCCATTACCGAGGAATCGGTCGGTTTTCTTCTTTTAACACGAAAAGCAAAAAAAACGACTGCTGCCCACTTCAAAGAACAGGGGATCGCAGAAGGAGCCATCCAAAACGGCAGTATCAAGAATAAAGAATTATTGGGAGCTGTAATCAAACAAGTTCTTCCATCCCAGTTCCTTACCGACTGGCGAGAACCGAGGAAAGTCGTCGTAAGTATCCCGGAAAGCGTTGTCCACTACACCGATTTTCTGGTATCAATGGCGCTTGGGCGCCAGCGGCTTGAAGATTCGGTTATCTCCCACCTCGAACAATATTCCCCCCTTCCGCTTGAAAAACTGTATTACGATTGGGAGGAATATCCCCTTTCTGAAAAACAAAAGGTTGTTTTTATCGCATTCGCAGAACGAACTATTGTTAACGCGTACCTCGAAATCATCCGACACGCAGGTTGTCATCCCCTTGCGATCGAAGGAGAATTTCTCAGCATCCGACGCATCCTTTCGTTGGATGCCCATACCGTTCGGTTGTTCCTTCTCGCGGGCCCCCGACGGCTCAACATCCTCATTCTCAAAAATTCTTCCGTTTCTTTCAGCCGCTCCCTTGCCTGGAACGGAAACATAACAGAACTTGAAAAAGAGTTAACGAAAATCGTCGAATACTATCTTACCGAATATCCGGAAAGTCCGCCCATTAAACAGCTTGTGATTACCTCTTCTCCCCATACAAAAGGGCTGATTCCGAATATAAAGACGTTTATTGAAACGAACTTTAAGATAGAAACAAGGGAAAGCCCGGTATCTTCCGAAACTCACGCGAGCGGTATTCTTGAGGGGGTAGCCAGACGCGGCCTCCTGCCCCAGAGCAAGGATGTCTCTATCAGTCTCATGGTACCGGGCACCGAAGAATTGTTCCGTGAAGCGCGGCTTCTCCTCTTTTCAAAGATCATCAACGACTTTATGATTATTGTTTCTGTCATTCTTGTGCTCGTGTTCTCCGGCGTATCATTTTACCTCCTCCCTACCTACGAAAAACAAAAAGAAGACCAGATTGCGCGGAAACGCGCGCAGCCCTCTTTACAGGAAATTACGGAGCTGGAGGCGCACATTACCGATTTCAATAATTTTGTTGAGCCGCTTGCTGCAATCGAGCAGAGTGCGCCGGACTGGATTATCCCTCTCACCGATATCGTAATCAGAACAAGGGAGGGAATACACATTAAGGATATTTCAATGGACGCGGGTTCGAAAACGGTCACGGTAAGCGGGACGGCAGATGATATTGGGTTCCTTCTTGATTTCAAATCTGCGCTCTCGTTTTCGGGTATCTACGGGGGAGATCTCGCCATCCCCTTTTCCTCGTTTGAAAAAGAAGCCGATATACCTTTTTCCTATACCCTCGCATTCAAAAATCTCTCGATTCTCTACCCCTCCAACCCTCAAAAACAACTCCCGTCAACCCCCCTCCTATAAGCTCTTTTATGAATACTTCGCTAAGGAAACAACTTACACTATTTGCCATCCGCGCTGCGGTTGTTATTATCATGAGCGCCCTCATTAACGGATACCTCATCACGAGAATCAGAAACCAGCAGGAAAAAATTGAAGATAAAAAAATCGTTATCGCACAACTCTCCCTCCAGGAAGAAAAACTTTCCGAACTTAAAAAAGAGTTTAATGACGTGATAGGAGCAAAATTTACCCTTGAAGATTCTCTGCCGGGACGCCTTGATCCGCGGCCATTTAGAAATAAAGTTTTGGATTTAGCAAAGGAGACGGGAAACAAGGCAACGCTCGCGCTCGGAAGCGAAACTGCTCTGGCAAGCCCCTATCCGGGAATCTATATGACCCTCTTTTCTTTAACCATCGAGGGAACGCTTGCCTCCACGACTCGATTTCTTGAATCGCTTAAGGCATTCGATCACTTTGTCGTTGTGAGCGAACTTCAGATGAGCGGGAATCCCGACATTACGGCGGAAACGGCAACCACCCTTCGCTCAACTATCTACCTCAAATAGACACACGCAATGGGAAAACGCCCGAAACAATTTACTGCCCTTACGAATTTTCTTTCGGATAAACAATTCCATCCGTATTTTGCGCTCGGCGTGGTTGCTCTTTCGTTTCTCATCACCGCCGTTTTAATCTTCTGGACAATTCTGCAATCCATCAACCAGACATTCGAGGAAAAACAGATAACGCCGGTGCTCCCGATACGCATAAACTTTAATGCGATTGATCAGATTGCGCTCAGATTAAAAATTGAAATACCCGCACGAAACATTCCTTCCCGAACCTATGCGAAAAATACGCCGCCGCTCATTTTCAACTTCACCTCGATTCGATCCCAGGTGCTTCCGGAAGAAGAAGTGACCATCTTTCTTAATGCATATGACCCGGAAGGAGACGTGCTTGATGTCAAATGGAACGCAAGCGGAGGGGTTCTCAACCCCCTCGGTCCGTATGGCCCTGCGCGCTGGAAGGCTCCCAAGGAGACCGGAACATATACGCTCGGCGTTTCGTTAAATGATAACCAACCGGAACGGCAACCGGTATCTGCATCTATTGCCATTACCGTCATCCCCAGACCAGAAGGAGACGTTGCCATCGCAGATGTTCCCCAAATCGCAACGCGTTTGGTTGGACTTATTAAGGAGGAGGGGGCTTCCCAGTTTTACTTTGTCAAATCAGAAGGGCCGAAGGGCTTCCGGCGCCTTGTGGTAGACAATAAAATTGTTGACTTCTATGGCCACTTGAGTCTGAATACAGTGCAGATTGTTTCTTCAGACACCCTCAAAGATTACACGCTTGTCCCCTGGATCCGGGGAAAAGACAAAACAAAAGTTTACCAAGTAAACTCCGACAAAACAAAGCAATGGTTTAATATGCTATTTGAAGATTTTAAAACCAAGGGGGGGAGTGACGAAGCGGTCTTTACCGTAAACGAGACGGAGCTTAACTTCTATTCCGACGGGCCAGAGATTCTTCCATGAAAACAGTTGTACTCATCATATTGGACGGATGGGGAGAAGGAGAAAACAACATCGCGAATCCTCTTGTCCAAGCACATATTCCCGCACTGCGCCAGATAGAAAAAACGTACCCCCGCATACTTCTTGCCGCATCGGGAATCTCGGTAGGACTTCTCTGGGGAGAACCGGGAAACTCTGAGGCGGGACACCTTAACCTTGGAGCGGGGAAAATCGTCTACCAGTATCTTCCCCGCATTATTCTTGCAATCCGCGATAAATCATTTTTCAAAAACTCCGCGTTTGTAAAAGCGGTGGGGCACGTACGCCAACACAACTCGCGGCTCCATATCATGGGGCTTTTTTCGTCGGGTTCGGTTCATTCTTACGCCGATCATCTTACCGCCCTCTTGGATTTTGAAAAAAAGAATGGTTTGAGTGACCGCACAATCGTCCATATTTTCACCGACGGAAGAGATGCGCCGTTAAAAGAGGGAAAAACACTTGTTCGGGAACTTTTTGAGAGGATTAAAAAAGAACGTCTTGGCCGCTTCGGAAGCCTCATGGGGAGAAAATACGCGATGAACAGAAACGCGGAATGGGAACTCACCAAAACTGCCTATGAACTTCTCACGGAAGGAAAAGGAGCCCATATTGCCGATCCCGTGGCATACCTAGAATCCCAATACAAAAAAGATATTACGGACGAATATATTGAACCCGCTATCATAGAGGGGGGTCAAACCCCCCTAGGGGGGACAGTCCCCCCTAGTGTTTCCGACGGCGACGCAGTTATTTTCTTCAATTATCGGGAGGACAGCGCGCGGCAACTCACAAAAGCATTTGTTCTTGAAAACTTCAGCGAATTCCCCCGAAAGAAAATAAAAAACCTCTTTTTTGCCACCATGACCGAATACGAAAAAGACCTTCCCGTTGAGATTGCGTTCCGGCCAATAAAGATTTTGAATCCCCTCGCAAAAATACTAAGCGACGCGGGGTTACGGCAGCTCCATGTTGCCGAGACGGAAAAATATGCGCACATTACGTATTTCTTTAACGGGCTTAAAGAAAAAGCGTTCCCGGGAGAAGATAGGGTTCTTGTCCCTTCGCTTATCGTAAAAAGCTTTGCTCAAGCCCCCGCTATGCGAACGCACGACGTTAGCCTAAAGGCAGTAACGGCCTTAAAACTTAAACGGTATTCGTTCATCCTTGCCAACTTTGCGGCAAGCGACATGGTGGCCCACACGGGAGATTTCCACGCATGTACGAAAGCGGCAGAAGCTATCGATGAAGCAATTCACGCGATAAAAGAAGCTGCGGAAAGGCACCGTGCGGCGCTTATTATCACTTCAGACCACGGAAACATTGAAGAAATGCTCGATCTTACAACTGGCGAGATAAAAACGGAGCACACCATACATCCGGTCCCCTGTTTTCTTATTGATGAAAGTGTGAGGGGCCGTTCCCTTCCTAACTCCGGTATTCGAGGGGGTCTGACCCCCCTTGGACTGCTGGCGGACGTTGCGCCCACCATTCTTGAACTTTTAGGGCTTGAAAAGCCGGAAGAAATGACGGGACAAAGCCTCCTTCGCCTCCTACGTTAAGTATAGGGGAAAAACAAAGGGGCGGTCCCTGAAGGACCGCCCCTTTGTTTTAGCTGTTAACAAGTGCTATCTAGTATTGGCTATACCCTATACCCCATACTTTCATCTACCAGTTTACTAATCCGGCGGGATCTCTCTCCAATCCGGAATCTTTAGTATGGGTATCACCGCCCCCGCCGATCCCGTACAAGAGACGGATCCAGTAACATCGGAAACTACCGCCTCCATACACACATATCCGTTCTGCGCATACGAGGTGCTTGTAGTATACGTATCTGATGGCCAGCTCGGCACATTCTCGGTTGCGATAAAGGTTCGGCCTGCAACGGGACAAGTCTGATCGGTAACCCAGTTCCAGGTCAAATTAAACGCATGGGGCGCTTGACCGTTGGAAACGCTTACCGTCCAATTTACTGTCTGGTTCGTAAATACTGAAAAAGGAGATACGGTGCAGCTAATATTTGAAAGCGGGGCAAGATCAATCCGAACATATTCCGTATCTGCCGCGCTTCCCCCGGTCCTATCAATATTTTTATAACAGGTAATGGTGTAGCTGTAGCTTCCCTGCGCTAATGTTCCGCGATTCCGTGATCCATTCAGGGCTTCCGCGCCTTGGATGCCGATTTCAGAGTAAGAACCGCTGATATCGCATATGCTTACATTCTGATTATTCCATGAAAGATTGATAAGATCTGCGGTAGTGAATACCAGAGGGCTTAGCAGCGTACTTCCGCTTTGACTATTTACAAAAAGATTCGCGGTCGGTACCTGCTCGCAAAACGCGGGATCGGTGATGGTAACGCCGTAAGAGGCGCCATTAAAACTAATCCACCCCACAACGTCCCCGCCCCACGCAAAACCCGAAAGATTGCAGACACTCCGCGTCACGCCGTATCCTGTCCCGCGCAAACTCACCCAGCCGTCCCAGCCTCCGCCATTTGAGAGAAATCGTGCCCAACCGGAAAGTTGATTTGTCGCATTGTCGATCTGGGCATACACAGAAGAAGTCCCTGCTCCTACGGGACACGTGGGAGAACATGATCCTGAACCGCTAAAATCAAGCCACCCGATATTGCTTGACCATGCGTAACCGGAAATATCGCTCACGCCCGTCGGGGAAACAATATCCACCCCATAACTGGACGCTGCGCATGTCCCCGTATTCGTACAGTTAAACGAAACCCATCCGATATTGCTTGACCATGCGTACCCAACCATATTGTCGGTCGCACTCGCACGCGTCGAAAGACCAATCACAAGCACCAACGCCATAAGTAGCCCAACGATCAAGATTGGGCCAAGGATAACAACAAGCACCGGTTTCACGGAATGTGAAGAAAATATTTTATCCAACCGAGAAAACATTGATCTTGAATTATGAATCAGGAGGCGGGGATCATGGGCGCCCGGCTCCTTATTCCTTATTCCAACTTCATTGTACCACAAAAATCTCTATCAAGAAAAAAAGAAAGGCGGGGACAGTCCCCTGTCGGGGTCGGCTCCTCGTTAACGGGTCATCCGACCCTCCTAGGTTTACATCCGATCTCCTCACAAAATTTCCTCTTAATACTTAATATCTTTTGACAACATAACGCGTTGATTTCATGACCGTTTCAGATTTCAAGATTTCATGACTGATTTCATGACTTGATTTCATGCGATTTCATGACTGTCATACATTCGGCGAAAAACGTGGTATAATATTGACTCCTCCCACGATTTAGGTAATAATTCAAACAACTATGATACGGGGTCCATATCAACGACGTAAGGAATTTTGGGTAACGCCGTATGAAGAACGCTACAAACGTTCTGCGCCCGGCGGATTTTTGCATATATATAATCGCGGCGTAGGAGGACAAAATATATTTAACGAAAAAGATGATTATGAATATTACCTAGAAAAACTAAAAAGGGTGCAAGAAGAAAAAAACATAACAACGCTTGCCTACTGTCTCATGCCGAATCATATACATCTTCTTCTACATCAAGTCGGAGAAGAGGGTATATCGCCTTTTGTAAGTTCTTTGCATACAAGCTATGCAAAAATTTTTAATGGAAAATATGGCCATTTCGGCCATCTGTTCCAGGGGAGATTTAAACAGGTGATCATTCAACGAGATGAACACCTGCAATACCTCGTTGTGTATATACACCTTAACCCGGTGGAGGCGGGCTTGGTTGCGCATCCCAAGAATTATCCTTGGTCGAGCTGGAAAGCATATGCTCGTGGCGCTACCGAACTTCCATGCAATCCGGATATTCTTCTGGAAATTTTCGATGGCAGAAAAAAATATTTGGAAGTCGAAAAAGATATTCTGAACTGGAACAAATCAAAGCGCTGGGACAAAATCAAAAATTATACCATTGAGTGATATCTGTTTTGTTAAGGTGTAAAACGTAAAAGGCGTTGGTATCTCCAACGCCTTTATATTATACCACACATTTCCTCGAATGTATGACAGTCATGGATTAATAGTCAT
>Ga0209211_10009739_pt1 | contig 12722 bp, 9 predicted proteins | sample RifGroA2_FD_183992 | JGI IMG/M metagenome (GOLD analysis project Ga0209211, IMG submission 183992) | Groundwater microbial communities from Rifle, Colorado, USA - Groundwater A2 (SPAdes) (version 2) | ecosystem: Environmental > Aquatic > Deep subsurface > Groundwater | place: Rifle, Colorado... | reverse complement strand
GGGACTGTTGCCGAATACCATTTCTACTGCAAGATAAGAATTTTGGCTGCGACTTTGTGAAACATTCTCAACATATACGCCGTATATGCTTCAAATGTTTCACTTCGTCTCGCTCAAAATTCTTACCTTTCGTTACGAAAGCGTATTTAGCAACAGGCCCCTTAGAGAGTAACGCACATCCAAAGCAATCCAAATTAGTGCTTCAGTGTTTTTGACCTATTAGTATCGCTCGGCTCAAATCCTTGCGGATCTTACACCTGCGACCTATCAACCTCGTCATCTACGAGGAGTCAAATAAGACCTAATCTTGAGGACGGCTTCGCGCTTATATGCTTTCAGCGCTTATCCGTGCCGAACGCCGCTACGCAGCTATGCCCTTGGTAGGACAACTGCCACACGGGAGGTTCGTTAGCTCCGGTCCTCTCGTACTAGGAGCTAGCCCCCTCAAGTCTTTACGCCCGCGACAGATAGGAGACCGAACTGTCTTACGACGTTCTGAACCCAGCTCGCGTACCGCTTTAATTGGCGAACAGCCAAACCCTTGGGACCTTCTCCAGCCCCAGGATGCGATGCACATTTCTCTACAATTACTTGTAGTGTAGACTATACCTTCATCCTTCTTGGCACAAGAAGGAGACGAGCGATCTGATAGAAGTTTGTTCGGTACATTCATTTCTCCTATCTCACCCTTTTGGGATCAGTCGTTACGGGGTCAAGCAAGTTTATAGGCCATCGATGGGATGAGAAACGGCTGCACTAACGTGCGCAACCGACTCATTGATTGAGATGGCACATACACCACAAAATGCGTTTTGTGTTTTTGGATAGTTAATGTAATCAAAAGTTTTGCAAGTGTTCGCTGTATAATCTTCTGTTCAGCGAACGTATAGCTTTGTGTGTTTAAACGCAAGGCATTACAATCATTCCTTCGATAACCATCATCCATAATCCACACTGCCAACATCTGTGGGTTTATCATCGCCGGTAAGTTCTCTGGTACACACTTTTGTTTCCCTCTGTAAAACAAGGAAACAAATTTCTCAAATAAAGGAGTTGTATGTGTACGGAGAATACAATGGCTATAGGTTTGTTGGTTTTGTGGATCAATTCTCCTTTTAAAGGGGATCGAGGAACGCAGAGGCGCAAGACCTTCCGCTTTCCATCGCACATACGCTTCTTGTGAAGCGCTGTGATCTACCACTAGTCGCACAAACCTTCCATTACGCTCTAGGAATCCGTCTCCCAAGAGCGTACCGGAAATGATATTTCTTTGCTGACTTCCCACGGTATTGTCCATATGATTCTGGATTCTATTGTACCATATGGAGTCCACCGTTATGAGCTCGTTGTTTTTCATGCTCGATTACTCGAGCAGCGACCCTTTTTTGAGCCGACATCGAGGTGCCAAACCTCCCCGTCGCTGTGGACGCTTGGGGGAGATCAGCCTGTTATCCCCGGAGTAGCTTTTGTCCGTTGAGCTTCGGCCCTCCTATGAGGGACCGTCGGATCACTAACTTCGACTTTCGTCTCTGCTCGTCTTGTAGGACTTGCAGTCAAGCCGGCTTTTGCGTTTGCACGTCATGCTCGATTTCCATCCGAGCTAAGCCGACCTTTGTAAACGCCTCCGTTACCTTTTAGGAGGCATCCGCCCCAGATAAACTGCCTACCAGGCCCTGTCCCTTCGCGTCGATTCAGGCGCAAAGGTTAGGAGTAAAACATAGAAAGGGTGGTGTTTCATTGGCGCCTTTTGGGCTCCCACCTACGCTAAACATTCCATACCCTACCTCAAGGCCAAGCTACAGTAAAGCTTCACGGGGTCTTTTCGTCTAGCCGCGGGTAACTTGCATCTTCACAAGTCTTGTAATTTCGCCGAGTCCCTCGTTGGGACAGTTCTCAAGTTGTTATGCCATTCGTGCGGGTCGGAACTCCATCTGTTCATCATGTTGCCATGATGTTTAGACTATACATTCATCTTACTGACAATCCTTAGGAGATCATCTTTGGTATATCTTCTTGCTCCTAAATTGTTCATCTGATAGGCGAGGTCAATGATTTGTCGTATTCCATGGTCAGTGCGATGCTCTTTTATTTTCATGAGTTCGCATATCTTCGAGAATAGTTGAAAATCATCGCGCTTTGAAGTGTGCAATGTATATTGATTGAAATGCGGAATGATTTTGCTTATAAGTTCAGCGAGGCTTCTTACCTCGTATTTATAAGTTTGGTCATGCGCATCGAATCGTATACCTCCACAATCAAAGAAGCGTTGAAGCTCCTCAAGTATCGCTTTGCTTCGTTCATGCTGACTGACACTAAAACTCGGACGAGCTTCAATGCCAATTTTCAGCTTAGGACGAATAGAAAACGAAACTAAGAAACTTCCCTCACCATCAATGAACCCGGTTATGTAAGACGCGATCTCCATAGATTGCCTTGTATAAGTAAGAGCCGACGTGTTGTCCCGATGGCTATCGGGACCTCTCCTTTCGGATCAGTCGTTACGGGGTCACTCCGATGTCTATCGGAGGACTTCCCACGGTATTGTCCTATTATATCATAGGATTTCCACCGTTATGAGTCGGCGTACTTATGCCATGTCGCCACAGCATTCGGGCGAGTGTTTCCGCCCAGGAAACATTGTTCACCCGACAAGGGATTTCGCTACCTTAGGACGATTATAGTTATCGCCGGCGTTCATCAGCGCTTAAATTCAAGGCTGCCTCCGCCTCAACGGCGGAATGACCTCTCCTCTTAACGTTCTGACACTGGCCAGGCATCAGCCCCTATACATTGTCTTACGACTTCGCAGGGACCTATGTTTTTGGTAAACAGTCACTTGAGAGACGCTTGCTGCGCCCCGACCTCCGCTTTGATATAATCTCACGGCTGTCGGGGAGGCCTTATCCCGAAGTTACGGCCACTTTTTTGCCGAGTTCCTTAACGAGGGTTCTCTCGTTCACCTTGGCACACTTGTGCCCACCCACCTGTGTCGGTTTACGGTACGGATACCAGAAGACAGGGCTCCAAAGCTTTTCTCGGCTCCCCTTTCGCTCTCATTTGCTCCACCTTGCGGCTTCACATTACCTCTTGCGAGGACGTGCATAACCAAAAGCACGCGAGAACTACGGGAAAGCGCACTTTAGAGTGACTCTTCCGGCAGCGCAGGAATATTAACCTGCTGTCCATCGCCTACGCCTTTCGACCTCGGCTTAGGACCGGCTAACCCTGGGACGATTTGCGTTGCCCAGGAAACCTTGGGTTTACGGTGTGAAGGGTTCTCACCTTCATTTGTGCTACTTATGCCAACATTCTCTCTTCTTGCCACTCCATGGCGGCTCACGCCTACCACTTCAGCGCTGGCAAGAATGCTCCCCTACCGCCCCCGACGTAAAGTCGGGGACTCTTGTCTTCGGTATGCCACTTAAGCCCCGGTTCATTTTCGGCGCGGCACGGCTCGACCAGTGAGCTGTTACGCTTTCTTTAAAGGGTGGCTGCTTCTAAGCCAACCTCCTGGTTGTTTGAGCCGCACCACTTCCTTTTACACTGAGCGGCAATTTAGGGACCTTAGACGAAGATCTGGGCTGTATCCCTTTTGAGTGATGGAGCTTAGCCCCCATACTCTGACTCCCAAGGTACACGTACGGCATTCGGAGGTTGATTCGATTCTACGGCTTGCGCCGCAGAAATCGATTCAGTGCTCTACCTCCGTACGCAATCCTTGAGGCTAGCCCACAAGCTATTTCGGGGAGAACCAGCTATTACCCAGTTCGATTGGAATTTCACCCCTAACCACAGATCATCCCAATGTTTTGCACAGCATATGGGTTCGGGCCTCCCCCCGCATTTCTGCGGGGCTCACCCTGTCCATGGTTAGCTCACCGGGTTTCGGGTCTTGTTTACGCTGCTTTTGAGTTAATAGTGCACAGCCATTGAAGCACAATAAAACTGTGAACAACGGACTGTAGACTATTAGCTCGGTCGCCCTTTCAGACTCGGTTTCCCTGCGCCTCCGTCCCGTAGGACTTAGACTTTGCAACGTAAAGCAAACTCGTTGGCTCATTCTTCAATAGGAACACCGTCATCCCGTTAGAAAAAAACTGCCGAGCTTCAACTCAGAAAAAAGGTAATTCTATTAAATAACCTTATCTCTTGTAATTGACTCAGATGTTTTTTTCTAACGGGACTCCGATTCCTTGTAAGCGTATAGTTTCAGGTTCTATTTCACCGGCCTCACCGGCCTACTTTTCACCTTTCCCTCATGGTACTGGTTCACTATCGGTCAGGAAGAAGTATTTAGCCTTAGCGCATAGTCGCGCTGGATTCCCACGGGATTTCACGAGTCCCGTGGTACTCAAGTATGATCATAGTAAGGCGATAACCCCTTTCGCGTACGGGACTGTCACCCTCTTTGGTTCCGCTTTCCAGCGGATTCTACTAGGGAAGCTACGCTTTGTAGACCTTACCTCGCCATCAAGGCAGCGATCATGACCAACTTACTACACTCCTCGCTTTTTTAGCCCTTGAGCCTTCCACGAAACACGCGGCATTACACCTTTCGATGCAACGCTCGTTGTCCCGCTTCAAAGCAAGGAGTTTAGGCTTTTCCCATTTCGCTCGCCACTACTCAGGGAATAAAATTATTCTCTTTTCCTCTGGTTACTGAGATGTTTCACTTCACCAGGTTTGCTCCCCGCATATTGCTATGCGGAGTCATGCAATTTATCACTGCATGGGGTTGCCCCATTCGGAAATCTCCGGATCAAAGCTTGCTTGCCAGCTCCCCGAAGCTTATCGCAGGCTGCTACGTCCTTCATCGCCTCTTCCTGCCAAGGCATCCACCATACGCCCTTAGACACTGAAGCACAAATTTAGATTCTTTTTTGTGTGATGCTTGTTACTCTCTATACCTGCACCCTATGACTTGATTCAGGGTACAGAAATTAAATTGTCAACGAGCTACGCCAGTTTCATCCGCAGATCAGATGTTGCCACACCTCATCTCCAGATAAAACTAAAGGGCCGCCCAAGCTGGGCGGCCCTAGATTCTACGCAAAAAATGGCTACCCACCTGTAGAAACTAATGTCAACACTTTCCGCATAATTGAGCCTAAAAATAAGGAGTTCTGTATCGTCTCTATTACATCGTTAGTTTGCCATATACTAAATAATATGTCAAGCCCACCTCTTTCCACAGGGGACTGTTGCCGAATAGACTTTTGAGGACATGCTTTCAAAATTCGAGCGAGACGAAGCTGAAAAAACGCAGGAATAACAGAGTTATTTTGAGTATTTTTCAGCAAGTCGCAGCCGAATTTTGGAAGCAGGGGACAAAATGGATATTCGGCAACAGTCCCCACAGGCCCGCCCCATAATAAAGAGGCCCCGCTATTGAACCAAGCGGAGCCTAGACATCTCTCCTATTTTCATCTCGTTGTTTGTCACCTTGCCTTGCCCAGTGCCAGGCCATAGGGAGCTCGATACGAAGCAATGAGGCAGACCATATGACAACAGAGGCAGCAATCACGGCGGCACCAAACACTAGGCTCATCGCCATTAACATAAATCCGACACCGAGGGCCCCAAAGAAAAGGGGCAGCCTACGCACATGTTCAAGTCGACGCTGGCTCTTTCTTAGTGGTTCCGTCGCAACTGAAACAGAGCGACCCCTGCATATCGAAAGAGCATGCAGAAGACGGAGGCCAATGAAGCCTAGAACAAAACATGCCGTACTCATGTTGCTTTTTACAGGAGCTAGTATAATCGCCAAAGGCATACAGAGAAACAGCGCTAGTGTGAAAATGAACAGAGTATAGCGGAGAGCCACACGCATGATTGCCTCCCTTGTAGGCTAACCAATAATCGCACGCGCTAACACAAAAGTCAACCCCGTACAAAATGGGGTACAAAAAATGAAAACGGGCTAGAGAATCCCCTCGTGGTCTGCCACGGAAGACTTTTGTGCTACTAACCAAATTTTGTACGGGGTAAACATGGCGAGTCATTGCTTTGCGATTAGCTTTTTGCTATGTACTAAATTTCGTTCGGGGTCAACTGCCTTGCACTAAAAATGGGTTTCAATTATAATACAAACGCGCTTATTTATATTTAGTCTTCAAAAAGTATGTCTAAAATAAAAATCATCGGTCGCGAGGAGCTAAAGAAATGGATTGACGAGGAAGAAAACTTCGTACTCATTGATACACTTGGCCCTGTATCATATGCGGAGAAGCACCTGTCCGGCGCGGTAGAGATCAACGGCCACACTGAAGATTTTTTGAAACAGGCAGAAAAAGTTGTGCTGAAAAAAGACACACCCGTAGTGGTCTACTGCGCTAGTTTTGACTGCAATCTTTCCACGGCCTGCGCTAAAAAGCTCGTAGAGGCCGGCTATACAAACGTTTATGATTTCAAGGGCGGACTGCAGGACTGGGAAGAGGCGGGGTATGAATTTGAATAGATTTCTGGTGGGCCCTTAGCTCATTTGGTAGAGCGCTTCCATGGCATGGAAGAGGCGAGGGGTTCGAGCCCCCTAGGGTCCAAAAGCAACATCCGAAAACTCCGCCAAGATGGCGGAGTTTTTTATTTTTCACCTCTTTACCGCGCAGCGCCGCTGTACGCAATGGCCCGAACAATATCCCATTCTAAAGTAGAGGACGGGATTTTTTTATAAATACTGGCAAAGGTTCCTATTGCGGCGCGTTCACTTGCAAGATTGCGGCGCCCTTCTTCCTGGCGAAGACCATAAGCCATGATGATGATTGCTGCGTTGTCGTAGGAATTGGCACGGTCCGGGGCGCGTTTGTAGACACGCCTAAAAGAGAAGGCGACTGCGGCTTCGCGCTCTGGATTAGTCTGCGAAGGGAAACGACCATTGGCAATTTTTATAATATCCTCCAGATCTGCCGCGGTCACCGGATCCTTTCCAAACGCGGCAACAAAACTAGCCACTGATCCGGCACGCTCGCCTGCACCAAGTATTTGTGTAGATTCAGTACCGTAGTGGACGAAGGAGGTAATTTTCTCTTTTGTGGCATCGGATAGGCCGAGAGATACAATTCGCTCGACAAGGCGCGTCTTAGTATTAATCTCGGCTGACGCGTCGCGTGACGTTCCAACAGCGGTAGCAATTGTTTCGACTGTGCCCTCAAAAAGGCGGCGTGCTTCCGCAATAATCTGCGGGGATTGCAAAACTGGACGCGTAACTGGCGGAGTGAGGGTGCCTGCGCCATCAGGAATCGCTTGCACGGGAGTTATCGGCGGCGCAGGGGCGACTGTTGGCGCGGGAGCGGGCGGCGGGGTCGGCGCTGGTTCTGGCACGACAGTTGGCGACGGCACTAAAATTGGCGTCGCGATAGTTGGCACCGCGCTAACTGTAGCGCTGACCTCGTTAAAACTAATACTTTTATTTCTTAAAGTATCCTCCGCACGGAGGATATATGAATAGGTAGTGCCGGAAATAACATTGGCGTCCTGGTATGTCTGCGTGCCTTTTGCCACATATGCAAGCGGGACGCCAGAGACCGGCGTTGTACCACCGCTGTTGCGCAGGATAACCATACGAGCAAAGTCCCTGTCAAGGGGATCTGTCCATGTTAAACTCACGGCTCCACTTAATCCCGTGGCTGTAATTGCGGTCGGTGCGCCAGGCGGAATAGTATCCGTCACACTGCCGCGAGAAGCAGTGGCGCAGATTGTGTTTGTTGGCGTAACAAGCATATCGGTTGCCGGCCCAGTAATAACTAGCGAGGAGGTTGAGCCGCAGGTAGTCGCAAGGCTTGCCGTATTTAAAAAGGTGATGTTGGCGCTGGCCTGAACAGTAAAGGTGTCGCCTGAACTTACGGAAACCGTAAATGTTGTGGTATCAACAACAAGGGTATCGGCTCGCGATTCTGCGGCAACTGTAATGGTCGCAAATGACACGCCGGTCATATTCAAGGTCAGAGCGTCTGTAAAAATAAGATCGGCGGCGCGGGCGTTCACGGCAAAAGAGAACATGAATACGAAAAGCAGCCCGGCAAAAAGAAAAGGGGCATACAACAATCGCAACCGTGGGTGCGTGTGCAAATACCGCACACCGAGTGATGGGAGATGTTGTGTTTGCATTATAATTGCGACCAATCTGTTCCATTAAAGATGTACTGGCGGACCGCGGTTGCCCCCACGGCCTCGTTGGCATTACCCGTAGTCTGAATCACCTTGTTCGCGCCATTGCATGTTCCGGAGTTATCCGCAACCGTCAGGCCATCTTGAAAGTACAAAATCACCACCGATCCGGTACGCCAATTTGTTGTATCAAGACAGTTCACCTGCGTTGCGCCGGTTACAATAAAGAAGTTCCCTGCCCCGAGTGAAAGGTTATTGGCGCCAGCCACGTTCGCCCCTTGCTTCAACTGAAGACGGTCGCCAAGCTGGACAATCCCCGTTCCAGTTCGAATCGCGAAGTTGTTAGTCGCGCCGCTCACATCCTCAATATCAAGACCGATATTCGTGGATGATCCAAGTGAAAGCGCGTCGATCTCAATGCCGGTTTGATTGGTTTGCGTGTGGGCCGCTTCCTCCGACCAGGCAATGCTCAAGCCCTTGCTGTTGGTGGTCGTTCCCGTGTCCCCATAAGCCATCAGAATTCCCTGTCCGATGCCAGTCGTGATTGTGCCGGTGCCCCCATGGCTATATACGGCCAAGCTGCCGACGGCCTGGCCAACAGTCCCGTCAACGCTGACGAGGCCCACGAGCCCGTACAGCTCGGTCGCCGTGCCGGTACTGCTCCAATCAAGACTAAAGAAACCGCCGGCCGGAAAAGTGACATCCCCGACGGTGCCGGTTGCGGCCGAGGATCCGGCGAATTCAAGCTGGGTGTAGATCGGCGTAATAGTATTACTTTGCGTGCCGGAACTAACCGATACGTTAATGGCCGATTTGAGCGCCATAGTCGCGCCTCCCGCGAAGGTGCTTTCAATATATAACCCCGAACCGCCAGCTACGTTTTTGACGATGTTCAAGGCGTTGCCGGTCGTGGTGTCGGTCAGCTCGATCATGTTCAGGTTGTTCGTCGTGTCATTATTGATTAGACGAAGCGCGCTGTAATTTGCTCCGTTAGGCACTGTGCTTAAAATCTCTCCGCCGACATATTCTAATCGATTGGAGGAATGTGTAAGTGTCACGTCACCATTGTTGAAGTTGACGATTCCTCCGGAAGCGAGGAATAAATCAGACCACGAGACTACTGTACTGCCTAAGGCATTGCCATCATTCGCTCCCGGCGTGAAATTTGTCGTACTCAACAGCATTTCCGAAACGCCATCAATGCTCCATTCCATGGTCGCGCCGGTGGGCACATTAAAATGAAACTCGTTTGCATCAATATCACGGCCAATTGCATAGGTGCCCGTGGATACACCACCGGCTGAAGTGAAGATAATCGTTGGACCATTTACAGTTAACTCACTATTGGAGAGTTGCAGTAATTGATTATCATTAATGCTCCACTCCATGGTCGCGCCGGTGGGCACATTAAAATGAAGCTGGTTGGTCGCATCTGCATCGCGACCGATTTGGTAGGAGCCCGCGGTCACGGCACGCCCGGTTCCAAAAGTTAGAGGCTGATTCAGCGTAACAGCCCCGGAGCCGAGAAAGTTAACGGAGGGGTTTGTCGTCGCATTTCCAAGCGTAACGGACGTTGTTGCATCAAGCAAAAGCGTGCTGTCGCTTACGGCTGATGTGCCAGTGAAGGTCAGCCGAGCTTCGGTCGCGAGAGAATACGATAGTCCAATGGCGGCAAAGATAAAAATGGCACCCCGTGACATAGCAAAAATAATTTTTCGCATATAAACAATAAATTTATTAAAAATTACCGTTAAGAACTCCTATCATTTACAGTATATCATGATATTCTTCTTTGATATAAGAGTGGTGTGGATATCGTGTCCCTTTTCTCTTATGAAGCGAAGTGATACGCTAATCCTCTATGGGTTTTAGTATTGGCATTGTCGGCTTGCCGAACGTTGGAAAATCTACGCTGTTCAAGGCACTCACGAAAAAGAGCGTCTTGATTGCTAATTATCCCTTTGCCACTATTGATCCGAATGTAGGTATTGTGGAGGTGCCGGATTTTCGTTTGCAGGAATTGGCTCGCGTTTCACAGTCGGCAAAAATTATTCCGACCACCATAGAATTTTACGACATTGCCGGACTGGTCCGGGGCGCAAGCCAAGGCGAAGGATTGGGCAATCAGTTCTTATCGCACATCCGCGAAGTAGATGCCATTGCCGAAGTGGTGCGGACTTTTTCTGATCCCAATGTTACGCATATGCATGGCAAGCCCGATCCTAGCAATGATGTGGAGGTAATTGGGATTGAACTGGCTATGGCGGATCTTAAAACCGTGGAAAGACGCTATGAGGAAGTGGCGGGCAAGGCTAAGTCCGGCGATAAGGAAGCGTCGAAGCTCAAGGATATTTTAGAAAAAGTTAAGGCCGGACTGAATCAAGGCAAATGGACGCGGGGTGTTTTGAATGAGGACGAGCAGGCCGCCGTGCGGGACTTACATTTGTTGACCATGAAGCTGGTGTTGTATGTTTATAATGTGGATGAGGATAAAATAAATGTAGGGCCAGGGCTTGTCCATGGCCGCGGCGGGGCACCCGCCTCTCCCGCCGACGGTCGACCATTCGGTTCTGTGGCACCAGCAGACTCGGCGGGCAGGCAAGGCCCCGCCCTACAAGTGATCAAACTGGATGGTGATCTTCATAATCCCCGCGTGATGATCTCGGCAAAAATTGAAAGCGAGCTATCGGAACTGACCGACGAGGAAGCTAAAGAAATGATGGTGAGTTTAGGCATGCAAGAATCGGGTCTTGAAAAACTCATTATGGCGAGCTACAAACTCCTGGATCTTATTACATTTTTTACCAGCGGCCCAAAAGAGACGCGGGCTTGGACCGCAAAACGCGGATCTCGCGCGCCGCAGGCCGCGGGAGTGATCCATTCTGATTTTGAAAAAGGCTTTATCCGGGCGGAGGTAATAAGCTCCAAAGATTTTGTGGAGGCTGGCGGAGAAGCGGGGGCAAAAGAACGCGGGGCTCTGCGACTTGAAGGCAAGGAGTACGAGATGATGGACGGAGATGTGTGTCATTTCAGGTTTGCACCCTAGTCTTTGGGCCCTAGTTGCAAGACAAAAATCTCCCGCAAAACGCGCTGGTTAGGGCGAGAATAGGTAATTGAGTACGTAGGACGTAGAAAGTATGACGAAGAAAATTGCTGCGGGAGGAGTTGAATCGGCGTGAAACCGAGGTTTTTTATTTTAGGAAGCACGGCGTCAGAGGTTTTGATTTGCGCTCTGCCATGTCTGAACACGGGAAAGATGAACACAACCCATCCACCGGATTTTAAAATTTTTGCAAATTCACGGAATGCTTTTATATAAAGCTCCACCAAATTTTGAATTTTGAATTTTGAATTTTGAATTTCTCGTGTCGGCCCCAAATACGGCTCGGTTACGATGACATCCACGGAGTGTGGCGAGAGATGTTTTGATAGTTCTTCTACTGGCGCCGTAAGAAGTCGTATAAATCGATTCTCCGATTCGCGCGAAACGGAGAATCGTCGTGCATGACCTTGAAGCCAGGCGAGGTTTTTATGTGTTGCGTTGACCATGTCCTGTTCTACATCGCTTCCTATAAGATTTTGATAACCCATTAAACGCGCTTCAGCAAGCACTGTCCCAAAACCGCAAAAGGGATCAAGTAAGGTTGCCGACAGCGGCGCGCGAGCGAGGTTCACCATAATTTTAGCCAACTGAATAGGCAGCATGCCCACGCTCATTTCTCTCACGGGTCTTCCAAAATCGCGGACACTGGCTTCTTCAAATTCTTGCACTGCTACAGTCCGCCCGATGATTATATCATTATCACTGTACAGCAAAACTACTTCCGCGCCTTGATTCAAAAGTTTTTCTTTTTTCACGATTACGGAAGACAGGGTTGCATCTTTTGCCGTGACAAAGCGCGCTTTGTATTGCTGCTCTTGAAGAAGACGCTTAATATCAAGACCCAGTTCACGCACTTGGTGCAAACTGGGCAGACGCGTTTTCTCGCTTAAAGCGTAAGCACTCAAGCCAAAAAAGATTTTTTTGTCTTTGGGGGCAGCGCGAATAATTTCATTAAAAATAAACGGGGCGACTTTAGAAAGCGCCGCTGGCGCCACACTTTCACGAGGTTGTAGAATAATCTCGCCCATTTTTATGACACCACCCAACCTATGCATCAACACATTCGCCTGCAGTACATCACACTCCGCTATAAGTACGGCTCGTGATACGGTAATTGGTTTCCAGCCCAACGGCAAAACAGCATTAAGCTCGGCTAAAGAAAGCTCGGGATTGCGGCCTAGAATAAAAAAATATTGCATGCCCCGTTAGAAGTTTAAGAATAACTTTTTATTTATGTACCCGCTAGACGCAAGTCGGCTTCGTCCCGTTAGCGGACGCAGTCTGCCACCTCTAACGGGATTCGCCACCATAGTAGATGAACACCGTGTCTGAACTTCTAAACGGGGCATGTCTTAATTTTAGCAAAGATTACACCAAACTTCCACTGCGGGCCGTGTCAAGCAATCTAACTATGACACCGAAACACATCTCGGTTGGGTAATCAAAAATGACACCTTAGCGGGAATTAATTTTTTCCTTGGCTCAACCTTTAATAGCGAGTGTTGTTTTGCCTGGT
>Ga0209211_10009738_pt1 | contig 12723 bp, 9 predicted proteins | sample RifGroA2_FD_183992 | JGI IMG/M metagenome (GOLD analysis project Ga0209211, IMG submission 183992) | Groundwater microbial communities from Rifle, Colorado, USA - Groundwater A2 (SPAdes) (version 2) | ecosystem: Environmental > Aquatic > Deep subsurface > Groundwater | place: Rifle, Colorado... | reverse complement strand
GAATACCACCGGCCGTTGCAGTAATGCGGCCATGCGGAACGGCCCGCCGGGCAAGTTCGCGTCAGCGCCGAGAATTTGCACCGGGTACAGGGTGTCGTTGCCGGGGGTGCGATCGGCCAGTATGCCGACCACACCGCCGTCATCCAGACGCTCGCGCACCTTGAGCATGGAATCGATGTGCCCCAGGCCGATGATATCCTGCACCGCCTCCGGGTTAATCGCGGCCAGCATGGCGTTGATCTTTTGCGCGTTATCCTCGTGCATCAGCATGGCGACGCGCAAATCCTGGTGTTTCCGGCCAATCGCGCGGATCACTTCGAAGCTGCCGAGGTGCGCACCCATCAGGAACAGGCCCTTGCCGCCGGCAAGCAGGCGATGCAGCGTATCTTCGCCATGCACTTCAAAGTCGAACAAATCGAAGCGGCGGTTGACCAGATAGACACGATCATGGATGGTGGCGGCAAAGGTGAAAAAATGCCGATACAGATCGCGCCAGCGCGCGGGCCGGCCCAACGCCCGCCGGAGAAAATCGCTGGAAGCGCGGCGACTGGCCGGTGCAAACAACAGAAAATAAGCGGCGATCAGGTGCAGCACGATGCGTCCTGCGCGCCGCCCCATACGCAGTGAAATCCAGGTCATGACGCGCAGCATCAGCATGTTGCTGCGCTCCTGGGTATGCGCCCATGAGGTGTGGCTGGCTGTCGGATGAGGTGTCATTCCATTTTTCCTTCAAAACAGCAATAACCATGTACAAGGGTGCATTCTCGTGATTTCATTCAATTAGCGTTTTCAAGACTGAAGTATTTTTGATCGTTTTACACCGCTACCGCAGGCAACTTCGATTTGATAAATTCAAAAATCGGGCGGAAGAGTGCGAAATGCGAAGCGGCTATGGTTGGCACCACGTCTCTGGCAAAAGAGACCTTCTGGCTGTCGCTGATAAACTTGATAAATCCATCTGTTCGTTCTGTATCAACAGTGAAGTGGCTATCAAGACCGGCGACGCCATGAAATAGCAGTTCTATTGTCAGTAGCGATCTGTTGCCGTAATTGCCGCCAGTGTGCGGATTGATAACCTGCTGGTTAATTTGACCACTAGCTGGTACAGGAAGGAGAAGCGCATAGCTTTCATGAGTGGCGCGTTTCTTCACTAGGCATTGGCAAGGGTCAGTCTGTACGTCTTGGCCAAGCTGGTTCCAGTCGTTATAAGCTTCATCAAAATCGAAAAGTGAGAAAAACGTTCTGCCAGGGTGATTTTGATAAAAGTTTTTGTCGTTCACTAAATTGCGCAGGAATCCGCAACTGAATGCGTTCTGAATTTCAAAGCTGCGTTTCTCAGTCGGATATAACTTCGACCACGCCGTTTCAAGAATCATTTCATCGGTGATGCCCTCAGTAAACAGTACCGAGCCTGTTGTGTTCTTCAGAACATGATGAATGTTTAGACGAGCTTCACTCTCAGAGAATGAAATGAGGCCAGCAGAAAGAGACTTGATGACATCGGCCTTGTTCGCCTTAGTGACAACAACCTTATTGCCGTCGATCTCGAACAGATTAATGGCGTTTTCGTTTGCGGTAGTGATGGTCGAAGCACTATGGCTACTCATCAGCACATGATTTTTCTTGGCGGCGGTGTCGGTAATGTCGAACACCTGCTTCAAGAAATCGAACTGCCATTCAGGATGGAGGAAGGAGTCTGGTTCATCCAGCAGTGTGAGGCAGTTACGATCTTTGAACAGCTCGATGATGGAATAGATATAGACCGATTGGAATTGACCGTCACTGAAGTACGCACTCGTGGCAGTGATGCCGGATGTCAGCGTAAGTGGTATCGATATTCCAGCCAGCATGCTCAGCAAATTAAGGTTGTCTAGATGGCTGAATGTGTCAAACGCATCTTCCTCAAATTTGGCATGGAATAATTCAATATTTATTGGAATTTCATAAATATCAGCTTCTTTGGAGTAAATGTTTCCGTGGGTAAATCCACCTTTAATACATGTAAGAAGCTTGTCGAGGAACTCTCGGGTAATCCCTTCGGCTCCCCAGAAATGAGTCTCTGGAATAAAGTTATCTATCTCAAGCTTCGCATCTGCAAAGGTAGGCCGTTTCAACAAAATCCTTATATCAGTTCCGATTGAGTTAATTCCCAGTTTCTGACAAATGAACTGCCGTGCTTTATTACCTGCGACTTGCATGAGCAGTACTGATAAAAGCAATTCTTTGTATTCAGAACCTATCCCGATAAACGGGCGGCTTTCACCAAAAGAAGCCATTTTGATGCGTCTGGCAAAAGATTCCTCATAGCGTTCCACCAAATCAGCAACAGTGTCATTGTGGCCCGAGTAATAAATCAGGACGTTATCCGGCAACGGTGTTCCACCAATAGTTTGTCGCTCTTTGTCATTTATGGTCAGCTTGCCTGCGCTCCAGACGATCTCGGTGTCCTTATCATCGATTTCGTACTTGATGGAGTAGCTGAAACCGGGATCACTCTTGTCTTTGTCGTATTCGTACAAGTGTCTGAATATTTCGATCAATGCCTCGAACAGATTTGATTTGCCGCTGCCGTTTTTGCCGACAAACACGTCGATGAAACTGCTGCCATCAAAGCTTAAGGAAAAGTCCTTGAGGTTTTTGTACTGGCCGATGGTGAGCGATTTCAGGCGCATAGCAACTCCATTACACCTGCGCCATCACGACATCGAGCAGCGAGGTCTGCTTGCGGGTGGAGGCATCGATCTGCTGTTCCAATGTATCGCAGAGCGCCATGAGCTGATCGATTTTGGCGACGATGCGGTGTTGTTCTGGGAGCGGCGGAAGAGGGAAAAGAGTCGCAACAATCTTTTCTCTGGAAATGTTCGGTTGTGCAGCGCCTGCGCCTTGAGAAATGAAATACTGCTTCAACGAGGCAATAAGATTTAATAAATATTTCTCATCAAACGCGGTAAATGTATTGCATGCACACACTGCTTGATTAGTTGTCGCCTCTATATCCAGAATCCCAACTTCACCAATGTTGGCGCCATACATGGCAACCAATACCGAGCCTTTTGGATTTAATGATAACGAGCATTCTGCCAACGCGAGTTCAGTAATCGATTCTTCAGTCTGTGAAATTCGGCCTTGCTTCACCTCCCCAGATTTTACCCAAGGGATGCTGCCACCATAGTATTTGCTGTTGGTTCTGCTAGGTGTAGAACCAGATTTCCAAACACCTATTTCGCCGAGCCTTACCCACTCCCAGCCCTGCGGAAGCGCATAAGGCACATCCTCCGGCTTGATCTCCGGCAGCGGTTTGGGCGCTTTGATTTTGCCTTCCTTCGCCAGCCGTTTTTTCTCGGCTTCGATTTCTTTCAGCAGTTGGCTGGCGGGTGGGTCGTTGGGATTTTGCGGGACGAGTTTGCCCATGACGGCGAGTTGCAGGATGGCTTTGCGCAGTTCGGTGACGTTTTCGCGCACGGCGTAGAGTTCGCCGAAATGTAGTGTGAGGAACTGCCAAGCGTCGGTGAAGTTGCCGCCCGCTTGTGCGTCCAATAGTTGCTTGAGTGCGGCGGAGTGAACGCTGCGGCGCTTCTGCTCCCGCTCGTCGCGCAGCTTCTCCAGTTCGTCGCAACGCGCCATGAGTTCATCGATTTTGGCGACGATGCGGTGTTGTTCGGGGAGTGGGGGAAGAGGGGAAAGAGTCGTAACAATCTTTTCTCTGGAAATGTTCGGTTGTGCAGCGCCTGCGCCTTGAGAAATAAAATACTGTTTCAATGAGGCAATAAGGTTTAATAAATATTTCTCATCAAACGCGGTAAATGTATTGCAGGCACACACTGCCTGATTAGTTGTCGCCTCTATATCCAGAATTCCGACTTCGCCAATGTTGGCGCCATACATGGCGACCAATACTGAGCCTTTGGGATTCAACGATAACGAGCATTCTTTTAGCGCAAGTTCAGTAATCGATTCTTCAGTCTGTGCAATTCGGCCTTGCTTTACCTCGCCAGACTTTACCCAAGGTATTTCTCCGCCATAGTATTTGCTGTTGGTTCTACTTGGTGTGGAGCCAGATTTCCAAACACCTATTTCCCCCAACCTCACCCACTGCCACCCCTGCGGCAGCGCATACGGAACTTCCTCCGGCGTGATCTCCGGCAGCGGCTTCGGCGCTTTGATCTTTCCCTCCTTCACCAGCCGTTTTTTCTCGGCTTCAATATTTTTCAGCAATTGGCTGGCAGGCGGATCGTTGGGGTCTTGCGCCACCAGCTTGCCCTGCATCGCCAGCGTGAGGATCAGTTCGCGTAGCTTCTTGATGCCATCGGGTGCGGCAAAGGCGGTGTCGAAGTGCGCCTCCAGCAGTTCGCGGGTGGCCTTATTCATCGCGGCTCTCCAGTTCGCGTTCTATCTGTTCGATGCTGGGCAGGCTGGTTTGCAGCTCGGCGGGCAGGGATTCGAGTAGCTTGTATTCAGCGATGCCCATGGGCTGGGTCTTATCGCCCAAGGCGTATTCAGCCACGATCTTGTTTTTGCTCTTGCACAAGAGCAGGCCGATGGTGGGGTTGTCGTGCTCGTTTTTGACCTGCCGATCCACGGCAGTCAGATAAAACCCAAGCTGGCCCAGGTGTTCGGGCTTGAATTTGCCGCCCTTGAGTTCGATCACCACGTAGCAGCGTAATTTCAGGTGAGAGAACAGCAGGTCGATGAAAAATTCGTCACCGCCCACGTCCAGCAACACTTGCCGCCCGACGAACGCGAAGCCCGCGCCGAGTTCCAGCAGGAATTCGGTGACGTGTTTCACCAAAGCATTTTCGATTTCACGTTCCTGCGCCTCATCGGTGAGGCCCAAAAAATCGAAGCGGTAAGGGTCTTTCAGGGACTCACGCGCCAAGTCTGACTGCGGTGTTGGCAAGCGGGTATCGAAGTTGGTGACTGCCGTACCTGAACGCTCCAGCAGGCGGGTTTCGATCTGCATCACCAGAACATTACGCGACCAGTTGTGCTCGATAGCCTTGGCTGCATACCAACGGCGGTTTTCGGGGCTGCTCAATTTGTCTAGCAACGCCAACTGGTGATACCACGGTAATTGTGCAAGCACCGCTTGCACAAATTCTGCATCCGGCCATGCCTCGGCAAAAGCGCGCATATATTTCAAATTGCGCGGCGAGAACCCCTTCATTTCAGGGAAAGCAATGCGTAAATCCTGTGCCAGCCGCTCAATGACTTTAGCCCCCCAGCCTTGTTCTGCCTGTCGCGTCAGAATGTCCTGGCCAATCTGCCAATACAGCAAGACCAGTTCGCGGTTAACCGCCAGCGTCGCGCGTTGCTGGGCGTTGTGAATGCGGGTTTTCAGCTCGCTCAGCCAGTCGGCATAACCGCTAGGCGCGGGGGTCAGAGAGGCAGGTTTGTCGCTCATGCTTTACCGCCCAGCGCAGCCATCAATTCTTGTTTCAGTGCTTGCTGTGCCGCGAGTAGCTGGCGGGAAATTTCCTGATATTCCAGCATCAGATCGGCGGGTTTGCGATGAATGATTTCCACTTGATGCGGGTTTTTGCAGTCGAGGTTGTAGTTGCGCGCGGCGATGTCCTTGACCGAAACTTTCCATGCCTGTTCCGTTGCCTTGCGGCCTTTGCGTTGCGCGCCGCCCCACCACTTTTTCTCCAGATCAAATTCGGCTATGGTCAGCGGTTTGCCGCGAGAGTAAGACTTGTAGCCTTCGGGGTAGGGGTGCTCGAAGAACCAGACCTCCTGCGTCGGCTCGCCCTTCTCAAAGAACAGCACGTTGGTATTGATGCTGGTGTAGGGCGCAAACACGCCTTTGGGCAAACGCACGATGGTGTGCAGGTTGAATTCTTCCAGCAACTCGCGTTTGAGGTTGGTCTTGGTGCCTTCACCAAACAGGAAGCCATCGGGCAGCACTACGGCGGCGCGCCCGGTGTCGTGCTTGAGCAGGTGCATGATCAGCGCCATGAACAGGTCGGCAGTTTCTCGGGTCTGATATTTGCGCGGGAAGTTGTTTTCGATGCCGTCTTCTTCCATGCCGCCGAAGGGCGGATTGGTGATGATGATGTCCACGCGGTCTTTGGGACCGTAGTCCTTGAGCGGTCGGCTCAGGGTGTTGTCGTGGAGGATGTTGCTGGGCACGTCGATGCCGTGCAGCATCAGGTTGGTCATGGCCAGCATGTGCGGCAGCGGTTTTTTCTCTACGCCGTGGATGCAGTCTTGCAGGATGTTGCGCTGCTCGGCGGTTTTGACCTGCGCCTTGAGGTGTTCGATGGTGCAGGTGAGAAAACCGCCGGTGCCGCAGGCGGGGTCGAGCACCTTTTCGCCCAGTTGCGGGTTGAGAATATCCACCATGAACTGGGTGACGGCGCGGGGGGTGTAGTACTCGCCCGCGTTGCCGGCGGATTGCAGGTCGGCGAGAATCTTTTCGTAAATGTCGTTAAACAGGTGGCGGTCGGTCGAAGAGTTGAAATCGACATCGCCTTGAATTGAATTGATGACTTGGCGCAGCAAGGTACCGGACTTCATGTAGTTGTAGGCATCCTCGAACACCGCGCCGACTACGCGCCCGCGTGGTGAAACGCCCGCTTTGGTCGCCAGTTGCTTGAGCGACGGAAAGAGCTCGTTATTGACGAAGTCGATCAGCTCTTCACCGGTGATGCCTTCCGCATCTTTGGCCCAGCTGCTCCAGCGGAAGCGGCTTTGCAGCGGCGACTTGTAGCCGGGGATGGTGAGCTGCCATTCCTGTTCCTTGTCGTCGAATATTTTCAGGAACAGCAGCCAGACGATCTGGCTGATGCGCTGCGCGTCACCATCGATGCCGACATCTTTGCGCATGATGTCCTGAATGGTTTTGATGAGTGTGCCGATGGACATGGCTGGGTTGACTCCTATGTGCGTTTGTTATGCGCTATAAAGCGCTTGTTCGAGTTCTTGTATAGCGTGCTGGTACTGCTCCAACCCGCCAAAGGCACGGATAATTTCCATGGGGGTGCCGAACTGGGTGAAGGGTGCAATGGTGAGAATCTGCGTTTCTTCAATCGGCCCGACACCTTCGTCGGCATATTTGTCCAGCAGGGCTTCCAGCACGCGCCCGGCTTGTTCGCCGTAGCGGGTGAAGTAGTCGCGTTTTCTGACCTGTGCTGCCCGCTCTTTACGGGTCAGTGGCGGCTGGTCCCACGCCACATGGCAGACTAAATCGAAGGGGTCGCAGTCGCGGCCAATTTCGTCAGCCAGCGCCTCAAAGAAAATACCCTCGTTGGCGAGCTCTTCGATAATGGCCTGCTTCTTCTCGGCACTACCCCAGCGTCGAAGAAAGTCATCCAGTGAGGCGAATTCCTTTGCCAGTGTTTTGCGGGTGTAGTCTTTCAGCGACTCGGTGACCAGCTTGCCGTTGGCGTCAAAATACTGCACCCGTTCAGATGCCACTTTGACTTCGACGTTGGCGACGACATAGCGCCGCACACCGCCTTCTTCACCGGCGTTGGGTTCGGCCACGCCGGTCCACTCGGTATTTACGCCGTTAGGCGGATAGGTCAAGCCTGCATCGCCGTTTTCGCCTTCTGCTTCGTCGGGTGGCACGGGTGATTCGCCGGGCTTGGGTTCGTAGATTTGCACCGGATCGCCATCAAAGTCCGGGTCGGCAAACAGCTCGGTGGCTTTCTTGAAGTCGATGATGGTGAAGTAGTACTTGTCGTAGTCTTCGTTGATGCGGGTGCCGCGCCCGATGATCTGCTTGAACTCGGTCATGGACTGAATACGCTGATCCAGCACAATCAGCTTGCAGGTCTGGGCATCGATGCCGGTGGTCATCAGCTTGGAGGTGGTGGCGATGACCGGGTATTTCGATTCGGGGAAGATGAAGTTATCCAGTTCGGCCTTGCCTTCTTCGTTGTCGCCGGTGATGCGCATAATGTACTTATGGTTTTGGGCGACGAGATCGGCATTTTCATTGGCCAGCGCCTGCCGCATACGCTCGGCGTGGTCGATGTTGTCGCAGAAGACGATGGTTTTGTCGAAGCGGTTGGTCTGCTTCAGGAATTCGCTGATCTTTTTGGCAACGAGCGCGGTGCGTTTTTCCAGTACCAGCGTTTTGTCGAAATCCTTCTGGTTGTAGATGCGGTCTTCAATCTCGTTGCCGTGTTTATCTAGCATGCCTTTGTCGGGTCGCCATCCGGCCAAGTCTTTGTCCAGGTCGATGCGCACTACTTTGTAGGGGGCAAGAAAACCGTCGTCGATGCCCTGCCGAAGCGAGTAAGTGTAGATAGGCTCACCGAAGTAGTCGATATTGGAAATCTCTTTGGTTTCTTTCGGTGTGGCGGTCAGGCCGATCTGAGTGGCTGACGAGAAGTATTCCAGAATCTCGCGCCATGCCGAATCGGCAGCAGCACTGCCACGATGACATTCATCAATGACGATCAGGTCGAAGAAGTCGGGGCTGAACTGCTTGTAGATGTTGCGCTCTTCTTCTGTGCCGGTGACGGCCTGATAGAGCGCCAGATAGATTTCATAGGATTTGTTGGCCTGCCGCTTTTGGATTTTGGTCATGGCCGAGCCAAACGGCTTGAAGTCGTTGGTCATGGTCTGATCGACCAGGATGTTGCGGTCGGCGAGAAACAGAATGCGCTTCTTGGTTTTGGACTTCCACAGCCGCCAGATGATCTGAAACGCGGTGTAGGTCTTGCCCGTGCCGGTCGCCATCACCAGCAAAATACGGTTCTGCCCGCGCGCGATGGCTTCGATGGTTTTGTTGATGGCGAGCAACTGATAGTAGCGCGGCGTTTTGTCGCTGCCGTCGCTATAGTAGTCCTGCGTGACCAGATTGTTCTGTTGATCACTTAGTCCGCGATGCGTCGCCCACCACTGCCAGAGCGTGTCGGCGCTGGGGAATTCGTGCAGGTCGAGTTCGCGTTCGATGATGCCATCGGTCGTAATTTTGTTATGGAACAAAAAGCCGTCGCCATTGCTACTGAACACGAACGGGACTTGCAACATCTCGGCATAACCCAATCCTTGCTGCATGCCGTCGCCGACCGAATGGCTGTTGTCCTTGGCTTCAATAACGGCAATGGGAATGTTGGGCTTGTAGAACAGCACATAATCGGCCCGCTTGTGCTGGGCGCGTGTGTGCAGCTTGCCACGAACGATGATTCGCCCCTTCGTTAGCGGGAATTCTTCGCGGATTTGGGTGGTGATATCCCAGCCCGCCTGCTCCAGGGCGGGAGTGATAAATTTTGTGCAGATGTCGCGCTCGGAGAGTTTTTTCTTATTCATTAGCGAAACTTTATAACTCGTGCCCTACACGTTAAGGTTGGCAGATTCAACTCTGAAGTGCATGCAATGCACCCTACGGTATTTGGAAACGGAATCATACAGGCGATCCCGGCACGATGCTGCCGCTGGCGATTTTGCGCATCCCCGCCAGGATGTCGAAGCGTATCGTGCCGCTGGCCGAGATGCTGTGCTGGATCAGCAGTTCGTCGCCGGGGCTTGCCGGACTGAGAAACTTGACCGAGCTGATCTCGCATAGGTCCAGTGCGATCCCGCTGGTCTTGGCGATGATTTGCAGCGCCACGTCCAGCAGCACGACACCGGGGAGGATCGGGGTGCCGGGGAAATGTCCGGCAAAGGCGGGGTGATCCGGCGGAACCGTCCAGTGCGCGGCGTTATTCATGCGGGCTTCCGTGAGCCGTGTGGCTTTTGGCTTGCAGCGTTGCGGCTTGTTTGGAACAGCGCTTGCAAGGCTGCGCGGGGCAGTTTTCCGGTGCTGTTGCGCGGCAGCGCATCCACAAACAGCAGGGGGCGCGGCAGGAAAACCGGGTCGATATGTTCGCGCAGCGCCGCCAGCAGACGCGGCGCATCCATTCCCGGAGCCACCACGCACGCGGCAAGCCGGGTGACATGATCGGGACTGGTTTCATCGGGCATGTAAAAAGCGCCATCCACCACGCCGGGAAGGGTATTGAGCAGGTGGTTGAGGCTTGCCAGCGAATGCCGTTTGCCCGCGATATTGACCAGATCGGCGATGCGCCCGTGCAGTAAAAAATGCTCGCCGGTAAGCGGTTCAATCTTGTCGTTCATCGTGATCGGCGTCTCGATGTGACCGCCGCAAGCGCGCACGCAATCGCCTTCGGCAATCAGTTTTATTCCGGGAAACAGCTGCCATGCCGCGCTTTGCTTGGGGCGGCGGGTGGCAACCTGGCCGGTTTCGGTGCTGCCATAGATTTCCATCAGCGGCGCATGGCAGCGCGCCTCGATGTCCTGTGCGAGTTGGGCGGACAGCGGCGCCGTGGCGGATACCACCCCTGCGATCTCCGGCAGCGCCAGCCCCGCATCCAGCAAGGCGCGCAGATGCACGGGCGAGGACACCAGCACGCGCGGCGCGGGCACCGCCGCCAGTGCCTGGCAAATGTCGGCCGGGTAAAACGGCTGCGCATGGCTGAGCGCGTTGCCGCTGTGCCAGGCCATCAGTAACGTGGACTCAAAGCCGTACATGTGTTGCGGCGGCACCGTGCCAACGAGGGTGCAGTTGTGCGGCAACCCCAGGCGCAATGCCTCGGCCTGCACACTGCTGACCAGCGCACCCCAGGTTTTGGGATGCGGTTGCGGGGTGCCGGTCGAGCCTGAAGTGAATACCACCGCGATGCGCTGCGTAGCTTCAATTTGCGGAATGGCAAATGCGCCTGGTGGACTGGCGCCCATGGCCGGGTAGCGCAGTTGAGGCAGATCCACCGTGCATGGGTCGCTATCCGTCAGGCAGAACACATCCGGCGCAAACACCTTGATCTGGCGCACCACTTCCGCTGTGTGGGCAGACGGCAACAGGCTGACTTTGCCGGCCACGATGGCGGCCGCCAGACCCACGCTGAAGCGGTAACGATCGCCGCATAGATTGAGCAGGTGACTCCCTGCCGGAAGCAGGGCGGCAAGCTCGCCGACCTCGGCCAGGAACTGGCGCAGCGTGACGGCGCCATCGGCGCGCCAGGCGATGATGCTGTCCGGGGAGGTGTGCGATATCAGCGGCAGTGCAGGCATGATCAGGGCACTAACAATTAACGTGGCCGTGCCGGTATATTCCTGAACGCCCGCATCGCATCGAGGATGTGCGCATTCGGTATTTCGGGCAGCATCCGTCTGCGCATCAGGTATTCAGCAATGAACATCAATGCGACCAAAGGCAGCGTCAAAAAATTGGCAAATACCGACCATGTGGCCAGCGGTGCCAGAAAAAACAGCAGGGTGGAAATCAGCGCCATCGCGGCAAAAAAAGTGGTCCAGGCGACCGTGACCTGGCGTGCGTAAATTTCGTGCTGCGGTGTCAAGTGACCATGCACCGCTTCGGCAAAACGGGTACATAACGGCTGTCGCCCGGCGATCAAAGTGCGGCCAAAAGTCATCAGCAATATGAGCTGCATCCCCACGTTTTGCAGCCAGTAAACCAGTCCGAAATGCTGCTCGAGCATCGACCATCCAGCCCACAGCGCAACACACAACAGCATCGGCACACTCAGCATCACGGAGCGCCGGGGTGAATTCCACGCCAGCACCAGCGCGATCAATACCACGGGCGCAATGGACACCAGCGCGCCCAGGCTGCTGCTGTGCGCGGAGTTATTGGTGTAATGCGCCAGCAGTGCATAGCCGATCAGCAGCGCAGCAATGCCCAGCCAGCGCGCAATGCGGCGAGCCATTTAAAGGGTTCTCTGGGTTGCGATAGTGTCGGAGAGGCTGCGCAGCGAGCTGAAAATATGCCGGTTGTCTGCGCCGTCGCTGCGCAGTTGCAGACCATAACGCTTGGAGACCACCAGCGCGACTTCCAGCACATCGATCGAGTCCAGACCCAGGCCCTCGCCATACAGCGGAGCGTCAGGGATGATTTGATCTGCCGTGACTTCGAGGTTCAGGCATTCGACCATCAGTTCAGCGACTTCGCGTTGCAAATCGGCAGTACTGGAGATATTTGGTTTTGGGTTATCTTGCATGGTGTTTATAGAAGTGAGCTTCTTGCAAAACTCCACGTCTGGGTGGAATCGAGCGCCGAATGAAGTAGAGATGGGTAGCCATTGCCGGCAGGATGCAAGTCGTCAAAACAAACCTCGCGCTTGAAATGAATACTACGCAACGCACAGAAATAATGCAACGGTGGCAGGCGGTTTCAACTGGCCGGTTCGTCGATTGAGAAACGAACACTCAGCGCGATTTATCCTGGAAAACTTAGTTCAAGCCGCAGCTTGATTGGAGCGCGGGCATCCAGCCCGCATGCGGACAGGATGCCCGCGCTCCCAGTATCCATTTCCCAGTATCCATTCATGGGCTCGCCCAAAAGGTAAATCGCATCAATAGCGATAAAGTTAATCATCGCGCGGGTTTTAACTGTGCTGAAATAAAAGCGTTCGATTGAGATTTTTAGGTTTATGCGCCATTCCGGCTAAAACCGCTCATGCGGCATCAAGTAGCGCCATTGCCCGGGCGGCAATTTGGCCATCGACACTCGCCCGATCCGGAGCCGTTTCAGCGCCAGCACCTGCAGCCCGACACTCTTGCACGCATGCGCGATCTGGCCGGGCTGCACCCCCTTGAGGGCAAAGCGCAGCCGGGTTTCGTTCTGCCAGCTGACCTTGACCGGCGGCAGTGCCCGGCCATTAAAGCTGAGCCCGTGGTTGAGCAGCTTGAGTCCGTCGGCAGGCAATTCGCCCGCGACCTCCACCACATATTCCTGCTCGAGCGTGGCGGCAT
>Ga0209211_10009734_pt1 | contig 12726 bp, 11 predicted proteins | sample RifGroA2_FD_183992 | JGI IMG/M metagenome (GOLD analysis project Ga0209211, IMG submission 183992) | Groundwater microbial communities from Rifle, Colorado, USA - Groundwater A2 (SPAdes) (version 2) | ecosystem: Environmental > Aquatic > Deep subsurface > Groundwater | place: Rifle, Colorado... | reverse complement strand
TCAGCTTCCCCATTAACTAAACTATAAGAAACCCTACCCTCACTTCCTTTCATATCCCCACAGTAAACTCTCAATGCCTATACGCAATAATCATTCCGAACAGTATTGAGCCTGTCCCCTTTTTTCCCTTACAACCACTCTACTTCAATAATCTTTTCGACCTTTTTAAAATCAGGATCTCCTGTAACAACTATTGCGTCCTCACGAAAGGCAGTGGCAATAGCAAAACAGTCAGCATAAGAAATTGGGTAGCGGGCTTTAATCTTTGAGGCCTCTATAATCTGGCTGAAGGTATTCGATATAATCTGTATGGGAAGATTAGGCAAGATTGTTTCAATGAAGTAGTCTGCCTGTTCAAGAGTCCTTTCTCTCGCAATAATATAATAACTTTCTCCAATATTGATTTCATTCATTATAATGGAAGTGCCCTTCTGAGTCTGAGACAACAGATCTACCACCCTCTGATAGTTATCCTCTTTTTTCAAATATGCCAGAAGGGCATAGGAATCAAATAACCTTTTTTTCTTCAAGCTTCACTTCTTCCCTTCGTTCCTTCAAAAGCGCCTTCGTCAGTGACGACCCTTCCCTCAAGACGCCACAAAAACCTTCAACAGGACATTCAGGCAACGGTATGAGTTCTGCATGGTCTTTCACGACCTTGAGAAATACCTTCTGCTTCGGCTTGATATGAAGGGCGTCACGCACTTCTTTAGGCACTACAAGCTGTCCTTTGGATGATATGATTACAGTTGGCATATTCTTACCTTTATAAAATAGTTTTATTTTTTTATTTAAGTATAACTATTGTTTTTGGGTTTGTCAAGGAAATTTAGATAGGCAAATAATTGGGGCAGGCTACTTTTTAGATTTGTTGATTATCTGATTACCTGAGAATATATAAATTAAGCAGTTCCTCAATTACCTGTTGAGGGGCAGGTTTCTGTGCTGGCTGGGCAGGCACCAGCATTGCAAAGGGCACCCCGTGCTTTGTTATCGTAATCTTCTCCCCCTTTGCCGTCTGCTCTAAAAGCTTAGGCAAATGGATTTTCTTTGGCGATAATGACGCCTGGGTTTAATGTACAGCCCTTCTGTAATTTTTTAAAAGGGGGGATTTGTACTCTAATTATCCTTTATAACCGTGATAGTATCACTATCCGGGCAGGCAACATAAACGGTATTTGTCTCTTTGTTAATGGCTATAGACTTTGGTCCGCTGCATACCTTGAGTTTATCCACTTTTTTCCCTTTCGCTGTGTCAATGACTGTTACTGTGTCTTCAGCAGTTACCAGAAAGAGATGGCCTGTATTGGGATTAAGGGCCATGCCAAGGCCACCTATCTGAGGATAGTCAACATCAATGGTCTTTTTAACCTTTAAGGTCTTTGCATCAATCATATAGAGTTTTCCTGGGCCTGCCACATAAACTGTATTCAGACTGCTTTCAGGGATAGAAAAGGCCGTCACAGGAACAGTAGTAACTACCTTGCCGGCTTTCCTGTCCACAACAATAAGCCCCTTGGCAGCAGAACTCAGATAGAACCTATCCAAAGGGCCTATGCTCATAAATATATCACCTGAGTCCTTAACTTCTATTGTGGAGCCCACATCGCCTTTTTGAGTATAGCTATAAATATGACCATACAAATCAAGGAGGTACAATTGGTCATTGATAACTGCCAATTCAGAGATAAATCTCTGAAATTTTTTGCTGTTAATTTCCAACAAAATTTTATAAGTATAAATGGAGCCATCAACTAAGAAAATCTCATGGCCAGTTGTAATATAGATATAGTTAACTATAGGGTCGTATGCAACAGAACGGTTACCCATACTAAGGACAACACTCCTATTAAGAGGGATTGCTTTGACGAGATTTAAATCCTTTTCATTTATAACAGATAGCGTGCTGTCCCGATGGTTGAGGACAAAAAGCCTTCCATTCTTTTCATCTACTGCAAGACCGAGGGGGCCTCCTTTTACCTCTATATTGTTTACAATCTTTGGATTAGCCCTGGCAGGATAATAGTTGAAGCAGAGAAATGCTATCGCTAAAATGGCAGATAAAGATTTACCTTTTCCAAGCATTGTTTTTCCTCCTCTCACAGTATTCAATCTCTCCAAATCAAAAATGAGCAGGGCAACCCTTTAGAGTTGCTTTGCAAGGCTAAAGAGCCTGTTGACGAACTCTTAATATTACCATTCCCGCGGGTCTTAAGCAGAAATTTATTGATATTACTGGATTCCTGCTTTAGGATGAATGACAAGCATAAGAAGCTAATTTACACAATTAATTACTATTATACAGAGAGACAGCGATATTTGTCAAGGGAGGAGTCTAACCTATTGCCTTGTAATCCCAAATCTTTTATGATAGGATTTTTGGCATGTTCAATAAAGAAAGAGAAATCATGCGGAAGATAGCTGACAATCTGTCAGAAGACAAAATGGTATTGAAGATTATTGCTTATGGCTCAAGGGTTCGGGGCGACTATAGGGGTGACTCGGATTTCGACGTGCTTGTGGTTATAGAGAAAAAGGATAAGGATGTAAGGGATAAAATTCTGCAGGTTTTTTATACTCACGAGCTTGAAGTAGATATATCTTTTTCTATCACTATTCTCTCCGTAGAAGAATTCTTATTTAATGAAAAACTTGGCAGCCCTTTTATTGCAAGCATTAAAAAGGAAGGAGAACTCTTTTATGACTCTGGATACGGAAGAGAAAAAGGCGCTCTCAAAATATCGGCTTGATAAAGCGGAAAAATTACTCGATGATGCAAAACTGCTCCTGAAAGAGAAGAGGTGGGAATCCTCTATAAATAGAAGCTATTGTAGTGTTACCAACGCTTCTTTACTTATTTTTTATTATCATTCCGCACTTGATGCGGAATCAAGTCCTTGTTTTTTCTGGAATCCTGCTTTCGCAGGAATGACATAATTGTGTAAAGTTATTTATGAGACACCACACTATTATGCTGCCCTGACCGCATCAAAGGCAGTACTCATATTATTAACAGTCTCAAAATAGTATTTACAGGCTGCTATCCTTTATCCGTCATGCCCGAGGACTTTAATCGGGCATCCAGAGGCTGGATACTGCTGGATTCCCGCTAAAGCTCGTCCTCGCAGGTTATAAGCGGGGAACATGCGGGAATGGCAGATATAATCAATGTATAGACTATTATGAGACCCTTAATATATGGTATAGACCCCAAAACTCATGAAGGGGTCAAAACGATGATTAGCAAAAAGTTGGTGTTAGACGGTCTCATATCTAAAGAGCATGGCAGATGGTTTAGGAATCTTTTATTTGAACGAGAAGATGTTGACTATGCAGATTATGTTAATATAGACGCATCCGATGCCGAGGAGGCATATAAAAATGCCTCAGGGTTTATGGATAAGAAGATAAAGGAAGTTATAAATACACTTGTTAAGCAGCTCTAACACTTCACAGTCCTCGTACTTATTGTTTTCAATGAACCTCCCCGCAGCAAGCTGGGTATCTAAAATAAATATACTAAAATCCTTCGTTGTCATTCCGCACTTGATGCGGAATCCATATCTTTTTTTCTGGATTCTTGCCCCTGCTTAAAGCTTGCAGGGACAATCTTCGAGGGAATGACGAACAAGGTATCCCTGTAGCAAGACTACAGTGAATAGCCAAGTTCCAACGGTATTTTATTACTAATCTCAAACTTACAGAAATAGCGTCAAGGGAGAGGAAAAATCCTTCGCATAAAGCCGGAGGGGACATCCCCGATAAAATCATTCGGGGACAGGCGCCCCTCCCCTACAATAAAAAAGGCAAGGCTTAAAGCCCCGCCTTTTTATATATCAAGGCACACATATCATGCCTTTATTTCTTACCGAAAACCTACCGATTAATCAGCGCTTGAATAGTAGGGATAATTAGCCCTATATCCTGATGCACCACCTGTATGTTGTCCACAACCGCTTATTCCAGTGGTAGCAGCCTTTGTGTAGCAAGTCATCTGAATACCAGTAGAAGACCTCGTTACACCTACCCATGTAGCACCATTGAGGAGCCGCCTTCCAGTGTAACTTGTACCGAAGGGGCCCAAACCATTGTTTGAACCGTGGACGCCACCTAATGCTTTATATTCAGTGTTAGCTGTTAACCGATCTGCACCTGCACGAGCGTCACCCGCATGGCAATGCATACACATAATGCCGTATGAATTCCAATAAGCGGTACCATCTGAATCCTTCGGACCACCGTGTCCACTATCAGGTAGATGAGGCACCCTGGACATTACTTTCCAGCCCATGTTTGTAAAACCAGCACCAATAGGCGCTGTGCCATTGGTTGGCGAGTTATCCTCAAAACCATAAACATCCGGCCTATGGCAGTTGAGACATAAATAGTTAGCCATTGTATTGCCGCCGGTTGAAGGAACACCAACACCTGGCCAGGTCGTGTTTGTGGTTGCCTCAGGATAACTTATAGTCCTTACAAGGTTTGCATTGGTAGTGGATGTGGTTGAATTCTCGCCGCCATAGAACCAGGGGAAGGACTGCGCCTCAAGCTTTCTTAATATCCATGGAGAAGCAGAACCATGGGGCCCAGATGGATCCTGAGGATTATCTGTATCATGACAATCTGTGCATGCTATCACGCTCCATGGACCGAATGGAGGGACAAAGGCATTTCCAAGACCTGCTGTGAGGGCATATTGACCAGTATAACTGGCTTCTGGTGTCGGCGTTATAGTAACTGTCGCAGAGCCGGTGTTTGCGCTTCCACTGGCATTTGCATTAATGGATGTTATCTGAAACCACCCTGATGTAGAGAGCATCGGAGGACACGGCGCTGTGGCAGAGCAGGTGCCGAGACTCGGCATTACATTGGCGTTCACAGCAGTATAGAGCGTCCCAGCATAGATATACCAGCCAGGGATTACAGTTGATGGAATACCTTGTTCTACTGCAAGGCCACTAATCGTTGCAGTATTGCTTCCTGCACTAAGAGTTATGGTACCGCCACTAAATCTTGGCCAAGCTATGGCAGTTCCGACCGCAGCATAGTTAGCACCATTATTATATGCACTGCATTTTCTTACATAGAATACGCTGGTAGTCGTGGGTAAAGTTGTCCATGCTGGGTTAGTACTTATGCTGGTAGTTGTGTATCCAGCAACGCTGCGTATCTGTCCAGCACCTGTTCCGCTGGTTATTTCTACGCAATTACCTGTTGGATTCCATGTCTGAGGAGTACCAACCGTTATAGTTGGATTCAAACTTGTACTTCCTACTGTTCCGCCTGACGCAGTAAATGGCCCTGCAATATTCTGAGCTGTGTCACCCATTATTGTAATAGGCTGGTTCGCACCTATATCAACAACAGGGTGATAGCCCAGGTTCTTGGGGTTAAATTCATTGGCTATATTTGTAGATTGAGCTGTTTTATACATGCCCATTATTTGTGTGCTTGGTACATCAACTATATTGAATGGCGTCCCGCCTGTGCCCCAGCCATAATCAGAATGGCACTTGAAGCAAAGCTCATATATCTTATCAGTGCCGCTTACAAGGCTGGTATTCTTAGTAAATGTCGGGCTTGCTAATGTACCTGAAGTCGTAATAGCAGGTGCTGGATAGTTTGCAGGTGTTATGTCAACACCCCACTGGCCATTGTTTGGTCCAGATAGATTATTACCCTTGCCAGGCAGACCCGAAGGCACAATGACATAGAATGTGTTTAAAGTCGGCGCTGTGCTAAAGCCGCCGCTTGCAGCGCCGCCACCCACAGTAAGGGTTGTGGGGCCATTGGCTGTAATCATCCTGTCCTGGCCTGCACCTGTCCCGTCCATAAGCCTTAAGGTGTAGCCTCTCCACTGATCAGTAGTCCATGACTTGGTGGAATCAGTAAGGGTTGTTAAACTGCCTCCTGTGGCAGTTCCATTGTCTTCTCCGCCCTTTTTCTGAGCATGCGGGTTGTGGCAGTCTGTACAGCCATTATGAGTGCCTCCGCTAACAGATGCAAACCATCCTGCGGGCGTAGATGTCGGGCCTGGCTCAGCATTCACTGCCTCGTCAGTCCTGTGCACACCAGCATATTGCTCAATCCTGTGCCGTATCTGGCCTATTTCATAGGTGCTTGTAGTTGTCAACTGCGTAGTAAAGTCTTTATCGAGACAGAGTTTTGTGGCTGAATTTGAGATGATCCTTCTTATCTGCCCAGCGCCTGTTCCGCTTACAATCCTCACTGCAGAACTTGCCCACTGATTTGCAGTCCATGTTGCAGTGGTGTCATTAAGGTTTTGTCCGCTGCTCGGGGTACCGCATGCCGTATCAAGAGCGCTGGTGAGAACGTTATTAGTTCCTGTATAGGTCCTGAACATATCCTCCATCTTGAACATCTTGCCGTTCAGAACAGTTTGAACGCCGTAGAAGTCCTTCTTTGAGGCATAATTCGGGTTTCTGGTTGTAGAGTGGCAGTTAAAGCAGAATTCCTCTTCTGCAGGGTCGCCTAAAGAGTATTTGCTCGTTGTATCAGGTGTAGTTGTCCATGCGCTTGAGAGTGTTAAGGTATTGCCTGTATTGGATGATATGAGCCTTGTCTGGCCTCTGCCTGTGCCAGCTACAATGGTAACGGGCCTGCCTTTCCATGTATTCGTTGTCCATGCCTTAGTCGAATCCGCAAGGGTATTAGCCCCGCCTGAAGAAGCTGTGCCATAGTCAAGGGTTAATGACATTGGCGCATTCAGCCTGCGTATGGTAGATGAATGTGGAGCAAACTTACGGCCTGCGCCTGTCATCTTGGATGCACCATTCTCAGGATATTCATTATGGCACTTGAGGCAGTTTGCCTTAAATGTAGTGCCATCACCAAATGATGCGCTTTCAACCTGAAAGTTGTGCGAGCTGTTTACAAACAATGCAGGATTTATTATCGGCGTCACAGTTGTACTATCAGCATCTGTCTGGCCCTGTCCAATCGTAGCATTGCTGACATTTTTCTTGTACTGTGAATTCAGGTGGCATGATGTGCATATACCGCCGCGTATGGTGGAATCGCTTGCCATACTTTCTATGAAGTCAGTATCGCTAAACTGGGTACCGTCAACGCCAGGTACCTCTAATATTGACCTTCTCAGGTTCTTTGCGCTCCACTTATTTGGGTCGGTACCATCCGTGTCAAAGAAATCAAGCATCTTGGCATGGCACATGATACATTTACGGTTACTACTTTCAGTATCGCCGCTTCCAAAGACATCCTGAGTAGGATAATTCAGGTAATCGGTATTCGTCAAATACATATTATATTTTGATGTATCTGATCCGTTCATAGCATTCCATTGAATAGGATGACAAATTTCACAGTCAGCAGGTGCTCCACCTGCAGGTTTCTTAAAGCCTGCACTATGAAGATGACACTCGACACAGGCAAGGGCATTATTATGAGTAAATCCATCGGTCTGGCCTGAGGTATTGTATCTGTGATGTGCTGTCTGGCTATGGCAGACCTCGCATATCCTTGTGGATGAAGACCTACCTGTGCCACCCCCGGTTGGGTCGTCGTTACCCAGAACAAAATTTGCTGGATGATTCGAATCGCCGCCTGTAATATACGTAGACGCACTCAAATACCTTAAGTCAACCGGGCTCTCGTTAGCGCCTGAAGGCATGGTAGAGCTATCCGGGAATTTTACCTTTTCCCTTATAAGGTAGATATTCTTTGTATTGTGTGGCGTATGGCATGTCTGGCAGACGAATTTACCGTATTTACTTGTGGATGTGTTGCCCCAGTTACTGCTCCAGTATGTGCTTTCTGTATTCGTGGCATTGTGGGGCTTGAGGTTGTGGCAGGCATTGTTTGGGCCTCCGCAGGTATTTTCATCCTGGTTCGTCCTTCTCAGAAGGTTGCCGTCATTGGTGGCGCTCAATAGTTGAGAACCGAAGACAATCCCCACCAGAAGGCTTACTGCGAATGCTGCAACAAATTTTTTATTCATACTTTTGTTCATAATATAACCCCTCATGGAGCATCATATGTAGTTTCATTTGAATCTGCCCAGTGCAAACTGTGGCAGGTCATACAGTATACCTTGCCACCTGTAAAACTTATAGTTCCTGCGCCGCTATTGTAAAATCGGAAATTATTTGATGGATTTCCATCCACATCTATTAGATAGACATCGCCAGTAGTTATGCTTACATTTCCAGCGGCCCAACATACCTGATTCGCATTATAACTAGTTATCAGGTTACCAACAAACTGACTGGGAAAATATACAGCCAGACCGATCGGGTTATAATAGTTATTACTGGGGTTAGTGAAGTCTTTAGAGGTATCTGTTACACAGATTGTATTAGTAGTTGAGGTTGCCTTGCCTGAGGTAGCCTTATCACTCATGTCAGCGCCTGGATTCAACAGACTTGTACTTGGTTCTTTCGGAACAGTATGAAACAGTGCAGCATTTTCTATCTTCGTACTCGGGAAATCAACCCCCACAGGATGGCTCTTCTTATTCCCTGTCCAGGTCCTCACATCATCATCAGGGTCAGCATTGTAAAAATCATTGCCTTTGTTTCTTGCAGAGTGGCAATCCAGACAAAGTTGGTTTTGCTCATTGTTTATCCTCTGGAAGTGTCTTCCCTCGCCATTACTGAACTGCGGAGAACTGCTATAGGATGATGGAGAGAGTGGGTCAAAGGACTGTTTACTCTGATAATGCTGATTGTGACAGGTTGAGCATGATGCCTTTCCGTATGTGGAGCCTGGGTATACATAACCTGTTGGGTCTACATCTGGTATATCTAAAGGTGCACCAACAGGAGGAAACATCTTCCTTGTTAGATTCGTAGCTGTATCTACATATGTTGTTGGATAGTTTATCTGAGGTCTTACCTTGATCGTCCATGTGTCATTCTGCGTAAAAGACGGTGATAGACCATTGGCAAAGGTGACTTTAATATTGCCATTAAGGGATATGTCTGTGCCCGTGCTTATATTGGTTCCACCTGCCTGTGGTGTGCCCCCTTCATCTTGCCATGTCCAATTAAATGTAGCTGTGCCGACATCACCACCAGAATTCACAGTTATTGTATATGCCCTTGGCATTGTCCCTGCAAATACCCCGCTCTGTCCTCCCGCAACCCCTGAAAAGACCATGCCGGTCGAGGTGTTGGCGCCGCCAGGGGTTACATATCCGCCAGGCCCAGAGTCCCATCTGTGGTTTCTGCCTGATGTGCCAGGCATTGCCTGTTCAGCGCTCAGAAGTCTCTTATTATTGGCCAGTCCAGCTGTCGTATGGCAGTTTAAGCAGATGTAGGGATTTCCTTCAGCTGATTTATGTTGCACACCTCCATCATACTGCGTGTGACACCGGGTGCACCACCATGTCTCTGGAGTGATAGTGTCGTTATGGGGAGGGTCAACAGCATAAACAGGGGCTGTTAGAATAATAAACCCTAAACTTATCAGCGTTGCAAAAAATTTTTTAAGTAATGTAAACATAATCGCCACCTTTTATTTACGGGGAACAATTACTGTTACACTCCCCTGACTGGTATTATTAGCATTATCTATAGCAGTTACAGAAATTGTATACGTCCTCTTGCCATCCGGATCCTTCTTGACCACAGCAGCCTTGAGACTTACTGTGAATGAGAAGGTTCCGTCACTGTTCTGAGTTATGCTTCCTGAGGAATTATATTGATTGTATTCGTCAGCCACCGCATACGAAACAGTCTTCAGTCCGCTCTGGGCATCTGAAACAGTACCAGAGATCACTACTGCAATCATCTTGCCATTGGGTGGTGCGAGCACAGACGGTTGAGGCTGGTTCATGGCAACTACCGGAGGGATATTTTCCAGTGTAAAGCTGGCTGATACATTGGTATCACCGCTGATTGATATAGCACATGACCCTGTCCCTGAACAGGCTCCAGACCAGCCTGCGAACAAAGAATCTGCGGCAGGGGTAGCTGCAAGCGTGACAGATGTCCCTGCCTCATACATGGCGCTGCAGCCACTTCCGCAATTTATCCCTGAGGGACTGCTTGTTACAGTTCCTGCACCTGTGCCATTTTTTACAACAGTTAGTGTATAGATATCCGGCGGGTCAATAGGTATTGTGTAGTTATCTATACCGTAGAGCACAACCCTGCTGCTATCAGAGGATGCGATAAGCAGTCTGCTGTTACTATCTATAACTGCATCCGAAGGAATCTTCAGTTCGCCTGATGCAGTCCCAATTTTTCCAATAGATGACAGATATGTACCGGTTCTTTCATAGACATCAACCCGCCCCTTGAGGGGGTTTACAGCATAAACCCTTCCGAGGCTGTCAATAGTTATGCCCTGCACCTTTACGTTATAAGACGCGCCGAGTGTAATAACACCCGTATAATTCCCATTGAGGTCAAATATCTGAATCCTCGAAACCCATTCAGTTCCATTATACATCTCATCCCCTACCAATAGTTCGCTATTTGTATCATCTACTGCTATCCCTGTAGGAAAAATGAACTGGCCCGCGTTGCTACCGCGGCTGCCAACCACTGAATATAAGCTCCCGTCTGCGTTGTAAATCTTGACAATATTGTTTTTGCTATCAGTTACATATATCCTGCCAGTAGAGGCGCTCACAGCAATGTCGCCAGGAAGGGCAAACTCTCTATTCCCACTTCCAAGTTTTCGCAGAAATTGCCAGTTTGAATCAAAAACCATTACGCTTTTTGTCCTATCGTCACCTACATAAAAATTCCCTGCGCTATCTACTGCAATGCTTAGTGGTACACCCATAAAGTTGTTAACAGTATATTTCAGTCTCCCGGCAGGGCTATAAACCTGAATGCGATCCTTGCTCGAGTCTGTTACATATATCTTTCCATCAGTCCCAATCGCAATCCTGGTAGGGGAATGAAGACCATCAGTGATAGTGGATAGATATGTTGAGGTCGGAGCGGTAACAGCCAATATCGAAAATGGAGTAAAAATATTTAAGAGAGCTACGATAAAACTGCACCATAAAATCTTATGTATGTAAATTCTGTCCACTAAGACCTCCCTTGCCTTACTTTTTATCTGTTATGGCACTGCTGACAGCCTCTATCTGAAGGCACGCCATTTCCTAACTGACTGCCCAGCTCAACAGCAGAGGTATAATCCCATCTAAGCGCATCATAATACGGTCCACCATGGGCAAAATGGCAGCTTAGACAGAAAACCTTATCACCTCTGCCGCCATTGCTCTGAACTTCCTCATTTGCATAATAGGTTTCATTCGTTAAGTCTGGATTCGTATTTGCAGCAGGGACTTTAAAGCCTGCAGATATATCGTCATTATAATGGTTCCAATCTATTGTATCGACAGCCGCACCTGACTTGTCATTATCATCTAATTGATACTCAGCCGGATGCCTGAACCAGTCCTGTCCAGTAGAATTTGGAGATCCCGTCGCCTCCACCACCGCGTCATCATGCATCTTCGGATGACACCTGGCGCACCAGGACCCCATAGTGCCGTCACCAAAATTGCCATTTATATCGCTGGTAAGGTCAAAAATACCATCATATACGTTATTATTTGCAGGTACCAAAGGATTGCCATTATATACAGGCCATACACGTACACCGTTAGAATTTACATAGGGAACAAAATTTGAACCACTGCTAATAGACCCAACCCAACTCTTCATCTGATTCAGTTCGCCGCCTGCAAATGGCATAACCCCGCTATGGCATAGCATCGCACAACTCCCTCCACTAAAGTCTACTACCGAAGGAGGCATGATGTAGAGATTTCTATACTTATTTATTCCGTAGGGAACAGCCGTTGCTCTCCAGAAACTTGCAGTTGCCCCATGCGGGTCGTGACATGCTGTGCAGGTCAAGGAGAATGTAAAACTATTAGGGTTGCCCGGAGGATTAACACCGGTCAATCCGACACTGTGGCCGTAGCCAAGGGCATTAATTGAACCTGCCGCTGTAAGGTTAAAATTAGGACCCGCACCAATCTCACTACTAAAATCACCACCAGCGCCAACCTCGCCAAAAGACTTGCTTCCGTCCCATCCACTGCCATGCACCTTAGGCGCCATATTACCATGCGGCTGGAAGCCGACATCAGACTGGCTACCACTTTGGGCATGACACTGTAAACACAATTTATGGGTTTCTGCCCGAGAAGAAACCGGGCCTCTCAGGAGGAGTGTTGAACCAGAAAGGCCGCCTTCCATCTGAGTGCCGCCCTGGCTGCTGTGCATTGAATGGCAGCCTCCACAAACAAGATTACCAGCGCCTTTATGCACTGCCATTGATGACGTTGGGATGGTTATAGCCGCAACAAAGAAGATTGCAATGAATGCTAATAGAAGGGTTCTTAGATTATTGTCCCGAGTTATATTACTTTTTTCAAAACTATTTTGGGTTTTTAAAAAAATTATCGGCACACACAACCTCATTCCTCTTAATATAGTTGAGGCGGCCGTTACCTCAGGTGTTTCTTGATGCCATCGTCAGCATCCCAAGTTTCTAAGTTTCTGATTCACATTATACCTATTTTAAAAAAGATGTCAAGCTTTATTTATAAATTTTTTTTAATCTTTTTGCACAGTAGATTAAAAGATTTTAAGGGTGCCATTTTCCCCATATTTTATGAGGGGGTCGTTACCTTGATGTTGCCAGCAACCCAGCGTGTTCTTTCTTAGCAGGATGTTGAAAAAGCCCTCTATAGTGTCATCTATGAAAAAGCAT
>Ga0209211_10009732_pt1 | contig 12729 bp, 12 predicted proteins | sample RifGroA2_FD_183992 | JGI IMG/M metagenome (GOLD analysis project Ga0209211, IMG submission 183992) | Groundwater microbial communities from Rifle, Colorado, USA - Groundwater A2 (SPAdes) (version 2) | ecosystem: Environmental > Aquatic > Deep subsurface > Groundwater | place: Rifle, Colorado... | reverse complement strand
AGAGAAAATACATGCCAGGTCAGAACCAGGCATGATACAAGAAGCAAAAATTAAGTTCTGGGCATATCAAAGAATCAAACGCTATGGGGAGCATAGCAAAGCTATGCTTCAATTATGCAACACAGCAAATTCACACTAGATTAGAGTTATCTGACTATTTGAAAGGAAGATGTAAAGAAAGTAGCGGTTATATTGGTCCAAATTTTATTGATATAAATTAAATTTTTTTCAAAATCTCCAAGAGTAATTTCTTCTTTGTTGTGGCACTGGTATCTTGGTGCAGGATCTTATGTCCTTTCTCCTTCGCTTCCATCAAACAGACCTGAAAAATCTCCGCATCAATGTTTTCACGAATTTTTCGCAAAGAATATTTTCGTTTTGCCAGCCTTTTCTGCAGTTCTTTGAGATTGCTGCAAGTTAGCACAATACACCTATCAACCATAGCTTTAGGAAGATGATGGGCTATATGTGAATCAATGATCAATCCGATCTTACTTTGAGTGAGTTTTTGTAGAACCAACTTTTTAAATTTTGGGTAATCTATGGTATAACACTTTTTTGTAGTTTCATATTTAATAGAAATTTTTGGATAATATCGATGCAAATCCAAACGAGAGAGCTGCAATTTCTTAGCTAGAATTTTAGCCAGCGTCGATTTCCCAGTCCCAGGAGTACCAGTGATAATAATCAATCTTTTTTTCATCCTACGCAAAGAAAGAGGAGTACTATTATAAAACTATTCTAAGGTTCCTTGTTTCCAGAGGTAGGTTCCATCTTCTCGTGCAACTGAGATGCCATGTACTGACAAATAACGGCTATGCTCACTTAACTTTAATATACCCTCAAGTCTGATGGTTCGTCCTTCTATCAAGGCGTCTTGGGCCAAAATTCTCTCGATTCTGGCATCATCGTCTTGCTCGCAGCAGGTATACAGAAAGGGAATTCTTGCGCGTGAATCTTCCAAATCCCTAATGATGCCATCAATATGAACGTAGGTCAAAATCTCTGGTCTTTGATGTGCTGTTTTCTCTGCTGGCCGAACTTCACAATTCACTGCTGTCAGCATCCCCTCTATTCTATACAATATGTGGGGAGTGGCATCATCTATAAGTTTAGCAATAGGTTCAAGTATATCACTCATAGTATTATTATAAAAATACTCTATTTAAGATTTTGTGTGCTCTAAAAGGTGTGATAGATGAGTCTCTTTTTTGGAGTTGATATCAAAACCAGAAATCTTTTCACCACTTCACTTCTTTCTGTTCAATGCGCTGTTTCTTATGATGATGTTTTAAGAAATGTTCCACTAGGTGCTGATGGAGGAAGGATTCAATGATTAAGATGATTAAGAACAACATCATCGCATATCCCACCAAAATCAGGAAATCTATCCAGATAACCGTCAAGTCAGCCTGAAAGATGAACACTTGCCGGATCAATTTCTCTGCGATGACAAAAGGATTGTAAGAAGTAATCTCCCGTAACAATGGGGGCATACTCTCTAACGGTAAAATAACCCCAGAGATAAACATCAACAAACTGCCGGTTGATATTGATGCCAATACCGCCGTTTCTTCCGACAAAAATAGGTAGCCGATCGCCATGCCGATAAAGGTAAAAATAGAGGCTGCCACAAACAAAATCAACGCCACGTAAGGAAGCGCATTAATCACATCTTTGAGAAAAAAGAGAGAAATAACCACAATAACTGCCACTTGGATGGCGATCATGATTAAATTCGTTAAATACGTCGCCAGAATAAAAGTGATTCTTTTGATGGGAAGGAAGAAGTTTCGGGTAAAGGCCGGGCTGTTTTTTTCCATCATCACCAAAGTCGTTCCCAGTAACAGTGAAGAAAACATAATCACAATCACCAGCAGCGCCGGGAGCAGATAATTCAGATAAGTCTTGTCAGCGTTAATGCGCTCAATTTTAGTGATGAGGGGACTGGCAATAACACTCGCTTCAGTTACTTTCTGTGAATCGATATTGGTTTTCACTTCATTGAGCGTAGTTTGGACGCTGTCAATGGAACTGCTGCCCTCGCTTAATTTGGTGCTGATATCGGCAAGAGTAGAGACGCCGGAAGTGATAGTATCAGAAGCCGTAGCCAGCTTGGTTTTAGTGCTCTCAGCATCAGTTTGAAGATTCTGGACTAAGGTTGAAACCGCCGCAAAACTATTTCCTTCCGTATCTGTAGTTACTAAGTTGATAGCCCCGGTAAAGATATCATCTGCCAAAGCCAGCTGGGCATTAATGCTGGCTTTGATTGAACTATTAATGGACGCGCTGTCCACGGTCTTTTTAGCATCACTCACGCTGGTTTTTCCATTGGTTAAGATAGCAGAAATATTATTCTTGAATTTTGTTGGCGCTTCTAGATCATAGGTGGTGGTTGGGACGGTTAAATCCAATCCGCCAAAACTCGCTTTCAGCGAGTCGCTGCTTCCGGCTGCCGCGGTGCTTTTTTCCTTGGCCGCTGCAAGTTTTTCTCCTTCTGTTTCTATTTTGGTTTTGGTATCAGTGAGTTTGGTGAGCAAGTCCGTGGTTAATTGCTGCGAGATTTGTTGTGACTTAAGGTTTAATTTATTATTCAAGGTTTCCTGAATCATCCACACTAAATTTATTCGGCTGGGATCAACGTAAAAAGTAATTTCTTTAGGTTTATTGTCCTCAATAGCAAAAGAAGCAGGAAGATTGATGCAGGTATGTGCCGCCCCTATCTTGATGTCTTCCACACATTGTTCGATGGAACTGTCATAGGTTATCACATTGAATTGATCATTTTTGAGAGCATCCAAGAAAGAGTTGGTATCTTCCGTAGCTGAGGCGGAATAGACACCAATAGTAAGCCCATATTTATCAGAGGTGTTAAAAGCCAGCCCTAAAATGAGCATAATCATCAAAGGAGCAAAGACTACTACCAGCGCCGAACTCTTGGCCCGCACCAGCAGCTTAAGGTTCTTTTTCGTTAGCAGCCATACTTTTCCCATCTTTATTTTTTCCCGGTTATCTTTTGAAAGATTTCCGTCAGTGTTGGCTTGTGTAAGTCGATATCATGAAGATAGAGGTTTTCCTGCTTGACCACCTGCAGCAGCGCTGCCAAAGTTTTTGGTGCGTCGATGGGGTAAATGACTAGCTGATGGTCTTGATCAATGATTTTGCTTACCGGCAATTTTTGCAGCAGCCCGATTATTTTTTCTTTGTCATTGCCGGTTCTGATAGTGATAGTGATGTGATCACGAAGGAAGGGTTTTCTGATCTCTTCCAGATGTCCATAGCTTTCTAGTTTCCCACGATGGATGATGGCCAGTTTGGTACAGAGGCGCTCCAAACTTTCCAGATGATGGGAGGCAATGACAATGGTAACTCCTTGTTTATTGACTTCACGAATCAGCCGCAAGATATCTTCCTGCAGAACTGGATCAAGATCGGCAGTAGGCTCATCCAGGATGAGTATTTTTGGCTTATGGGTTAAGCTGCAGGTGATATCCAACCTTTTCTGCATCCCGCCAGACAAGTTCTCCGCTAATTTTCCCCGGTGCTCGTACAAGCCGGTAAACTCTAATAAGCTTCTGGCGTTTTCGATCAGAGTTTTCTGGTCAATCCCATACAGGAGACCGAAATGGAGAATGTTTTCCTTGACGGTTAATTTTGGGTAAAAGGAGTAATGCTGGGGAGTAAATCCTAAATGCCTTTTGATTTTATGGAAATGCTTATGCAGATCCTTAGGCTTATTATCTATTTTTGAGAAATAGACCACTTCCCCTTCTGTAGGCTCGATAAAACCAGAGATAAGTTTCAGCAAGGTCGTTTTTCCGCTCCCTGATTGGCCGATGATGCCAAAAATATCGCCTTCTTCAATGGTAAGAGAGACATCCTCAATAATTTTATTCCTTCCGTACTCTTTCGACACCCCTTTTAACTGGATAATCTCCACGACTATAGCGAATTTTTTTTGCTTTATAAATATTTAGTATTTTTTGACGATAAAGTATCCCCCTGGTCATTGACGAGTACGCCTGGGATTCTTTGCTTTACCCTTTCCCAATCACCTTTTTACCAGCATAATCTTTATATAGGGTTCATTCATCCACCGTTACCGTATGGTGCTATTCCTAAAACAATGGTATGAACATAAGTACAAAGTGTTAATGATTATTCCTATAGCACTGGTCATTTTTGCACTGATGGAGATTGGGCTGCAGTATGCTTTTACCGGCGATTTTGTGAACAAAGGGATTACCCTGCAAGGGGGCTCTACCATCACCATCACTGCTTCCTCATCAGTTTCCCCAGAGGAGCTGGAAGCTTATCTTAAAAATAAGTTTCCCGGGGCGGATATGGGAGTAAGAACCATAACTGCGGCTGGGAAAATAGTGAGCCTGGCCGTAGATTCTGATGCTCAGGAAAGCGCGCAAATACAGGCAGTAGTGAATGCCATCAAAGAAAAAATACCTCTTGCTCCTCAGGATTATAGCGTGGAAGTAGTTGGGTCAGCCCTGGGATCTAGTTTTTTTAAGCAGACTGCCATCGCCTTACTTGTCTCTTTTTTCCTGATGGCTATAGTCGTCATTCTCTACTTTAGGGTGTGGGTGCCTAGCCTGGCGGTCATTCTGGCTGCTTTTTCCGATATTACCGTAACCTTAGCTATTTTCAATCTTACCGGCATTAAATTGAGCACCGCCGGTATAGCTGCTTTTTTGATGTTAATTGGATATTCCGTTGACACCGATGTGTTGTTAACCACCCGGCTGTTAAAACGAGCTGATGGATCAGTCATGGACCGGATTTACGGCGCGATTAAGACCGGGATGACTATGACCACTACAACCTTGGTAGCAGTGCTGGTCGCTTTATTTTTAGTTCAGAGCGAAGTTATCAAGCAGATAATGATTATCCTCTTCATTGGCCTGCTGGTCGATATGATCATGACTTGGATACAGAATGTTGGCATTTTGAGATTATATCTGGAGAAAAAGCAACCATGACGACATTCAAAAATATTTTTACCAACTGGAGAGTTTTACTGCTGCTGACTGCGGTACTGCTTTCCTTGATTTCCATCCATCCCCGGCTTTTTGAAGGCGATACCGTTACTATCCGCAGTGTAGTCCCCAATTCTTCCGCGCTCCAGGCGGGTATCCAGAACCCTTCCCCCCGATTAACTCCTCTCAGCCGGGAAGCGATCATTTCCCTGAATGGCAATAGGATAACCTCAGTAGATAACTATTATTCTTATCTAAGCACGCTCAAAACCAACCGTACTATTAATGTCGAAACCAATAAAGGGGTCTACAGCGTTTCTGCTCGGGGCAATGCCCTCGGCCAAGTGGATTTAGGATTGCGGGTGTACGATACTCCCCGTTCTAATTTGCGAAAGGGGCTGGATTTAGAAGGCGGCACTCGGGTGTTATTGCGTCCTGCCGAGCCGGTGGGCAAAGACACCTTAGATATTACCATCGATAATCTAAAAGAAAGGTTAAATGTGTATGGGCTGAGCGATGTGTCGGTGCGGGCCGCATCCGATTTATCGGGCGAAAATTTTATCCTGATTGAAATTGCCGGCGTTACCGAAGAAGAAGTCAAAGACTTGCTGGCCCGGCAGGGAAAGTTTGAAGCGAAAGTTGGCAATGAAACCGTTTTCTTTGGCGGCAAAAAAGATATCACCTATGTCTGCCGAACTGCTGATTGTTCCGGCATCGATCCCAGCCGGGGCTGTGCTCAGACTCAAAGTGGCTATGGCTGTAGTTTTTTCTTCACTATCACGCTCAGTTCGGAGGCCGCGGAACGGCAAGCCGCCATCACTGATAAACTATCTGTAGTAAGTGAAGATGGTTCCGCCTATTTAAGCGAGAATTTATTGCTGTATCTTGATGATAAGGAAGTTGACAGTCTGCGCATCGGCGCGGAATTAAAAGGCCGGGCGACGACCAGTATCCAAATTTCTGGAGGCGGATCTGGTCGGACTCAGCAGGAAGCAGTTACTACTACTCTTCAGAACATGAAACGATTGCAGACTATTATCATTACCGGAAGCCTGCCCGTTAAGTTGGAGGTGGAAAAAATGGATACTATCTCACCTTCCTTGGGAAAAGAGTTCTTGAATAATATAATATTAGTAGGGGCTCTGGCCGTGGTCGCCGTTGTTGGTGTTGTACTTTTCCGGTATCGGAAAGCTAGGATTATTATCCCCATGGTGCTAACTTTATTGTCAGAAATTATTATGGTGCTGGGATTTGCTGCTCTGGTCGGATGGAATTTAGATTTAGCTGGGATTGCCGGCATCATCATCGTTGCGGGAACCGGCGTGGATAGTCTGATCGTGATTACCGATGAGACCGTAAAAGGCCAGATTGTTTCAGACTGGAAAACCAGGATCAAGAATGCTATGTTTATCGTGATGGGATCTTACTTCATTAATATCTCCAGTATGTTGCCCTTGTTCTGGGCCGGTGCAGGATTACTGCGCGGCTTTGCCCTGACAACGATTGCCGGTCTATCCTTTGGGGTTCTCATTGCCCGGCCCGCGTATGCCGTGATTGTTCAAAAGTTATTGGAAGAATAAATTTTTCGTAATTGTTTATCGAACCAGCGCGCGATGAGCATGACGATGCCAAGTACGCAGCTGGTCAACACAATAAGGGACAACAAACACCACGGCAAAAATAATACTTACCATCCAGGGATTCTGGGGCTGGTTATGAACCGGCAATTCTGCCAGAAAGCGATTGGCAGCGATAACCATAACTGTTATATTCCCTAAGGCCAGCAAAGGAATGATGAGAGTAGCTCTTCGATGGTGTTTATTTTCTAAATGAGCAATATCATTAAGTAAGAAATTATACAGAAAACCCATCGTCACCGCCAGAACAATGACTATGCTGTACAGCACCGAACCGTTGAGGACGATGAGAAAAGGAACCAGTATAATGGATATAAGTAAGTTAGCCAGAACAATAATCAATAAAGCGCTCCAGAACATGATTTTAGAAAAAAAGAGGTCGTACCCCGCAGCCTTACTCAACTGAGCTTCAGTTGATTTTATCTCCCTATCCACCCACCCCTGTTTTGGGAGCTGTAGTTTTTGTTTCATGGTTGATGATCCAGCGCAAGATGCTGGGCAACCTTTTTGAATTGTTTTGCTGTCCGGGAGCGGGGATAGGCATAATTCAATGGCATTTGCCGATGCAGTGATTTGCGTATCTTTCGGTCATCTTTAATGCTGGCAATGATTTGGTGGCCTAAAATTCGTTCCACTTCTTCTTCCTGTAATTCATGCCGGCCACGATGGGTCATATTCAGGATAATTCCGGCAATGGTGGCATTATTTGCCTGGGCCAGCTGGATGGTTTTGACCGCTTCCATGACTGAGCTTAAGGTAGGATTGACGATAATGAGCGCTTCATCGCTGTTTTTAAGCACTTCTGACACTTCATACCCAAGGCCGCTAGGCGCATCCAGCAGCACAAATTCAGTATGGTCATCCAGATGTTCGATCAGTTCACTTATTTTTTGGGGATTGGTTTTTTGAAATTCAGTGTAAGAGGGAGATGCCGGAATGATGGAAAGGCCGCTTTCATGCAAGTACGTAATCTCACCCAATTCTTTTTCTTTACGCAGAAATTTATTGATCGTCCCTTCCGGATTCATAAACCCCAATTGGATGGCAACATTAGGGGTGGCAAAATTAGTATCCACCACGATCACTTTCTTCCCCAGGTCAGTGAGCGCCTGGCCGAGGTTAAGGGTAGCTGTAGTCTTTCCCGCACCCCCTTTTCCCGAAACGATGGCAATGAATTTAGTCATGGTACCTTTAATATCCAAATCAATCAGACAGAGTATTTAATATTTTTGTTGTTGGAATGGTGTAATTGGGGCAAGAAGAAAGCAAGGAGGTTGTTGCGAAAGTAGGGATTAGCATCAATTCACGAGCGATATAATCAATCATCACCTTGATTGCGGGGTGGGATGGCTCCTACGGAGGGGAACCGCATTACGGTGTAACATCAGAAGAGCGAGTCGATGCTAATCCCGAAGTTAGTTTCGCAACAACCCTGAAAGCAAGCTTCAGCTTAAAAAGAATAAAAGTGCGGGAGGCAGGATTCGATTGAAGACCAGAAGAATCACCTTCTGATTACCTGCATAGGCATCGCGCATAAGTAGCTTTGTCCCCTTATCAACCCTAGGGCTTCGCTAAGAAAAAATATGCGGACGGCAGGACTCGAACCTGCGTAGGCACTAAGCCAATAGATGACTTACAACGAGTTTAGTCATCGCACTCTGCTGAGCACTCATCACTCAAATGCCTTGAGTCTATCCCGTTTGGCCACTCCGGCACGTCCGCATCAAAAGAAAAAACCAATTCCTCTTTTATAAATCTATTGACCGAAAACCATAAATAGGCCTTCACTTTCATTATCTCTGTGGATAAGAAAGGTCTAACTATCAATCCCATTGATATCATTGCCGGGTTAATCTTAGTAGTTTCGGGTATAGTTACTGCTACTGGTAATGTTAATTTGGGAAGCGTTTTAGCAGGTATAGGGTTGCTCATCGAAGCAATAAAAATGATGATGCAACAAGGGCTCTAATGGTACCAATAAATCAAATTATCGGAGTTGCAATAATTATCTTAAATATTATTCCCTTTCTCATTAAAAAACCAAAATACTTATTGCTTACCGCTATAGTCTCTTTGATTATGCTCTTTTTATTATTGAGACAGTAAAGAACTCTAGCTTATATCCCGGAGCTGGTTTTCAATATCTTTGAGCTGTGATTCCAATTCATCTAAATCGCTGCGAGCTACTGGTTTCGGCCCCGCCGGCAGAGTTTTAAGCGGTGGTTCAACTTCCACCATTGCCGGCTGTTCCGCAACATCAGCAGGCGCTTCCTTTTGCTTTACTCCCAAGAAAGGTTTTAATTTTCCTTTAGGGAAATAATGCCGTAGCTTGTTATCCACTAAATTATTGATCTCTTTAACCTGGGTGCGCAACGTGCCAAACGTCGATAATTTTTCTTCCTGTATCTTGCGGAACTTTTCGTATCCCTGCATGAAGATGATGATCTCCCGCAGTGATTCCAGCAGATCCTTGCGGAGCATTTTTGGATCGCCCACCTGCACCATATAAGATGGTTCTTTTTCTTTCGGGCTTTCAGCATGCGGTGCTGTTTTTTTCCTTCCTTTATTTTTTGATGCTGTAGCCATGGTGCTTAGAATTGTTCCGGTTCATTTAAAGAATGGTTGATGAAATCAATTTTTTTGTCGATTTCAGCCAAGGTGCTCTGCCACATCTCTATCTGGTGGTCTTCTTCATTTTTTAACTCGTTCACTTTGAGCAAAGTCTCCTTCGCTTCGTCTAATTTTTTCCTGATTATTCTGACGAGGTTCAGCACGTCATCATATTCATCCACCCGTACGAAAATAGGCATGCGGTCCATTTTAATCACCTTTCACTTAAATATTATTTTATCCACCTGGAGCAGGCGGTCATGCATGATCCGGACTGACTGTTTCATGCGGTCGAAATGGTGCTCTTCATTATATTCTGATTGCTCCAAACGTTTGTTGATGGAGTTTAATTCATTCAGCTTAGATCGGATAGTGTCAATTTCTCCCAGCACCCGGCGGTACAGCTCCACTTTGACAAACAGCGGCTCTTTTCGATTGCCTGGGCGCGGTGCCGGAGCTTCGGGAGCTTCCGGTGCAGTAATAACTCGTTTTATTGATGGTTCCGCTGGCAACGGTTCAGTAGAAAAGTCCAGTTGCTGGTCATCGCGTTCAAATCCCGCTGCCTGTTTGAACTGTTCCGGCTCAATAACCCTTTCTGCCGGCATAGAAGTCGGGAAACGCAGAGTTTTCTCATCCATCGACCTTCCTGAGGGGAAGGGAACCTTAGGTACTTTTTTACCGCCAAATAACCATCCCATAGAGCATAGCTATAGGAACTTCGTTTAAAAACTTTGCTTAGTATTGAAGAATAGTGAAATGGTTATGCCCTTACGAAGGCAAGTCCGCCTTGAAATTATCAAAGAGTATGGTACCTGGCTCCTCAAAGGTATCCCCCGAGAAGGGGGGAGAAAGTGAGAATTCAACCATAACCTGGGGGGAAGCGACATAGAGCCGAGTCAACGTTATTTTCTTCCAGCCATTTTCTGCGCTGTCCATGCTCACCGTGCAGTCTCCCTGCGTCTGTAAGATGGAATTCCCATTGAAATTAAAGCCGCAGTTCTCAGAAGCAGTTGCCGAGAATTCCAGATACGTTTCCGGGTTAGTGAAATTAGCTTTCAGATAGAACGAAATGCCAATTACCCCTTCTTTGTTTCCTTCAAATGGGGGCAGAAGCAAGGTACAATCAGCTTGATCTTTGGCCGGAGTGTACATAACGCTGGGGTTGCCGCTTAAGCTTTCTGGACTGGATACCCAGCTTTGGGAGCCTATGCACCCATCCCGTGCTTGTACCTGCCATCCGGGAAGCAGGGACGTTTCTCCACCCCCGCTCTCAGTAGAACTGGCTAAGGTTACAGAGTATTCTTCAGCTCCAATCTCTGGAACAATCCAGGAAACTTCTTTTGCAATATTATTTTCTTCTCTGGTAATAGAAATATCAGGTACAATTTCTCCAGTTTTAAGGCGTTTGACCCGAACCTCTTCTTTCGGAAGATTTATGTTAGTTTTTGACCCCACTGATTTATAAGGATACTCCGAGCTAAGAAATATATTTTTCACATTTTCCATCATCAGTACTTGTTCTTTTTTAGTCGGGCCAGCCAGTTTGTACTCAATTTCTATCTGTTGTTTAGGAAACTTCTCCAGAGTTACCACTGTTTTATCAGCCAAAGAAACTGCTGTAAATTTTTCTATTTCCTTTTTAGAACCGCCCGCGTTGACTGCATATACTTGGATATCATGAGCATTTTTGGGCAAGTCCACCTCTAAGGAAGAGCTGGCCGTTGCCGGGCTTAAAGTCAGCAGGAAGGATACCTCTTTTCCGACTTCTACCGGTGAAGTTGGTCCATCTGACAAAATCTCATAAGAGCCCGTGGCTAAACCGGTGGACTTGATATTTTTCCTTAACTCTGGGGTCAATACCGCATAGCTAAACAAAACTACCAGCAATAATACTCCCAGCGCGAGAAAAAAATGATGGAAGTTATGGTTATGATGAGATTTTTTCAATGAGTAACGCCTCTTTTATGATTGCAGGGAAAGTATATCCAATGACCTATAAATAGTTTTCTATTATCTAAATATTTAAAAGAATGGCGCCGGTAGCAGTTCCATGAACCTTTTTATCCTGTTTTTCCTGCTGCTTCTCTCTATTTCCTTAGCCAATGCCTCGCCCCTCATTAATGAAATAATGTATGATCCCGGGCAATGTTCAGATACTGTTTGTGAATGGCTGGAGTTATGGAATGATGGCAATGAGACCGTGCCGATGAGTTCCTGTCTTTTGAATGGGAGAAATCTTTCCGGAAGCATAGGTTCCCAAGAGTATAGGGTGGTAGCCCGAAATAAGCCCAATTTTACGGCTGCCTTTGGAAATGTTTCTAACCTTCAGGAGTTTCCGTTGAGCCTTTCCAATAGTGGCAGCTCCATTCAGTTAGCCGGAAGCTGTAATTATTCTTTTGATTACACCCCATTTACTTCTTTAGCGGCAGGCAATAACCATACTTTAGAACGTCGCCAGGATGGAAGTTGGGGCGAAAGCCTATTGAGTGGAGGAACACCAGGACAACCCAACAGCATCAATCAATTATCCAGCCAGTATGGATTGATTACCATTACCGAAATTATGCCCGATCCTTTTGGTATCGATGATGCTCCTAAGCCAGAAGGGGAGTGGGTGGAGTTATATAATCCGGGGAAATTGGGTATTGATTTGAAAGGGATGGTACTCCAAGACGCTTTCCCTGCAAATGAGCTTATTATAGCACAGAATAAAATGCTGTATGATACTATCCTCTGCGGTGGATGTTACGCGGTTATTTACCGTGATGGTGATACTGATTTTACTTTGAACAGCGAGTATGATGAAGTACGGTTATTCTCTCCCAGCGGTGTCCTAGTAAACAATGTAAGTTATTCCAATGTGGTAGAAGGAATGTCATGGAGCAAGATAAATGGAAATTGGTATCTCACTCGGTCAACTCCCGGAACGCAGAACAGCTATACTGAACACTGCGATTGGAACATGGAAGTGCAAACTCCAGCGCCGATGGCTGCCAATCAGATAGGATTTACTATCCGGGCCCAGCGATTGCTAGGTTTTAGCCATAATATTACCGTGCGAGGTGTAATTGAAGATGAATTTGGGGAAGTAGTGGGTGAGTATGCTCCCTGGAGCAATGAAATGGTGGCAACGTCAATATCCAAGAGTTACACTCCCCGTTTAGCAGAGGGGGTGTATACCCTGCGATTTTGGTTGGAGAATCTTTCCTGTCAGGAAGAAAATAATGATAATAACCAAGATAGTAAAGTAGTTTCACTTAGTCCCTCATTTAAACAGAATGCCTCTTTTATCGGAATACGTTCCGTAGATGATGGGCACTGGGGCACGCCCCTTTTGGTGAAACTGGATCTCTATAAGGGGAAAGAAACCAAACAAGTGGTGCAGGCCTGGGTAGAAAAAGATGGCAAAACAATCAGCTCAATTTCTAAAATTTCTCTTAGTGACCAATTTAAAGCCTATAACCTGACGGTTCCAATTCAAGTGGATGCCAATT